>VFQT010001021.1_pt1 | contig 36696 bp, 36 predicted proteins | sample 3512381 | NCBI WGS metagenome assembly VFQT01 (sample SAMN10412376, study PRJNA504923) | tailings metagenome | isolation source: Relicate 2 Philex TSF3 active mining site | place: Philippines: Tuba, Benguet | collected 2017-08-29 | reverse complement strand
TGCCAGCCAAGATTGGACTGATTACCGGTGCCAACTCGGATGCAGAAAAAGATGTACTACAGAACTCTAAGAATCGTTGGCCCGAGGTGCAGTTTGAAATCATCCACACGCTCGTCCAGGGTGATAAGGCGGCGGGTGAAATTGTGATGGCCATGCAACAGCTCGATGCCATGAAGGAAGTTGATGTAATAATCGTGGCTCGAGGTGGAGGAAGTTTCCAAGATCTCCTACCGTTCAGTGATGAAAGATTGGTGCGGGCGGCGGCGGCACTGTCAAAACCAATTGTCAGTGCCATCGGCCACGAAAATGATCAACCTCTTCTCGACCTAGTCGCCGATCTAAGGGCCTCAACACCAACGGACGCTGCCAAGCGAGTGGTGCCAGATGTCATGGAGGAGAGAAAACTTATCAAGATTTCTCTAGATCGAATCAGCTATCGGATACTAAGTTTCCTCGATGGTCAACAGCAACTCATTCAAGCCATTCGATCAAGACCAGTTTTAGCAAGTCCGTTCGGTTTTGTAGATGCCCAGTTAGATCAGCTGAAACTAGGCAAGAAGCGACTGCTGGAAATACTTGATTGGCGAATCACAAAAGCTGAGGCAGAGCTTAGAGATTTCACCTCTTCGGTTAGAGCACTCTCACCGAAACTGACAATGGAGCGCGGCTACGCAGTGATTACCAATGAGTCGGGGGAAATTCTCAGGGAAGTAAAAACTGGCGAGGAATTTTTAGTACAACTATCAGCGCAAGAGATTCAAGCAACTGCTAAATCGGTTAGGAAGAAATAATGGCAAAAGATATCTCCAAAATGAGCTATGAGGAGGCTCGCGATGAGCTTCAGCAAGTGGTTGCCCAGTTGGAGCAGCAGAACGTGACTCTCGATGCCTCGATGGCGCTTTGGGAAAGAGGAGAGGCATTAGCCAAGATTTGTGAGCAGTGGCTAAGTGGTGCCAGAAAGAAACTTGAAGACAGCCAGAAGGGTGCCAGTGAGTAACAGCGCCGAACGCCGAGCCAAGCAAACCATCAGGAATCTGATTTTTTCTATGCTGGCAACGCTGGGCATTGTTGCGCTGATCGTTCTTGGTGTCCCGAGAGACGACAGCAGTCTCATTCAAAGAATTGATTATGAGAAGGTCGCGCAGAGCGCTGAGGGTTCACTTGGTGAAAAGGTGCTCTCCCCCTCGGTTCCAGATGATTGGTGGTCGAACGCAGCCAGGTTGGAAAAACAGCTTGGGCTAGATGTCTGGTACGTCGGATTTGTCACAGACGAGAATCAGTTCATCGGTCTTAGTCAGGCCTTTGAAAGCAATGCCTCCTGGGAGGCAGATACCCTGGCGGGCAATGCCCTGGTTGGCGAAGTAGAAGTTGGTGGTTTGGTCTGGGAAATCTACCCAACCCGAAAACCCTCTGATCCTCCTGGAACCAAAGAGTATGCCATGCTGCACAGATTCGGTAGCTCCACCGTTGTTATATACGGAACTGCTCCTGAATCAGATTTCAATATGATGGCTGAAGCCATCGCCCTTGACTTAGGAAACTAATTGGCCAGACCTAACTCTGCTCAATCAGCCTGGGAGCTACTGCAAAGCGGCAATGAGAACTTTGTCGCTGGAACTCCAGCCCACCCTCGTCAGGATGCTGAGCTGAGATTAGAGCTGGCGGGTCAGCAGGAGCCTTTTGCTGCGCTGTTTGGTTGCTCCGATTCCAGATTGAGCGCCGAGATGATTTTTGATGTTGGACTGGGCGATCTGTTTGTTGTTCGTAATGCCGGCCAGGTAATAGCTGAAACGATTCTGGGGTCTTTGGAATTCGCGGTGGAGGTTCTAAAGGTTCCGCTTATTTTGGTGCTTGGCCACGACGAGTGCGGGGCCATTAAGGCATCTGTCGATGCGCAGGCGGGAAAGTTGGAGCACCGGGGTAACTTCATCGGCAACCTGGTCAATCGAATCCGACCGACAATTGAACGAAGCCTGGCCGCTGGCGAGGCTGAACTGGAGCAAATAACGCGCCGACACATTCAAGACACCATTGACGAACTGGTGGAGCGCTCTTCCCTAATCGCTTCCTACATTGAATCTGGCAGACTTGCTGTTGTCGGAGCCGAATATCGCCTAGCAGAAGGCAAGGTTTCGTTGGTCTCAGCACTTGGACCAGTTGGAAAGGACGAATAGATGGAATATCGCATCGAACGCGACACCATGGGTGAAGTTAAAGTCCCGGTGGACGCTCTCTACCGAGCCCAGACCCAGCGAGCTGTCGAGAACTTTCCAATCAGCGGAACCCCACTGGAGTCTGAGCAGCTAATTGCTCTAGCAAGAATAAAGAAGGCAGCTGCCCAGGCCAATGAAAAATTGGGAATCTTAGAAAAAGAGATTGCCGAGGCAATCGCAGCTGCAGCAGATGAAATTATCGCCGGAGGACACCTGGAGCACTTCCCAGTTGATGTTTTTCAAACGGGTTCGGGCACCTCTTCCAACATGAACATGAACGAAGTTCTCGCAACCCTGGCAACTAAAAAACTAGGTCGTGAGGTTCACCCAAACGATCACGTGAATGCGAGCCAGTCGTCCAATGATGTTTTCCCGACCAGTGTTCATGTTGCTGTCACCAGCGCATTGGTCAACGACCTAATCCCATCCCTTGAGTATCTGGCCAAGGCGCTGGAAAACAAAGCCAAGGCTTGGAAAGATGATGTGAAGCCGGGTCGAACTCATTTGATGGACGCAACGCCAGTGACATTCGGCCAAGAGTTTGCAGGCTATGCAGCCCAGATTCGCTATGGCATTGAAAGAGTTAGGGCAACCCTGGAGAGAGTTGCTGAAGTGCCGCAGGGTGGGACAGCGACTGGAACTGGCATCAACACACCCAAGGGTTTCCCGCAGGAGGTAATCAAGCGCCTCGCGAAGGAAACTTCGCTACCAATCACTGAGGCGAGAGATCATTTCGAAGCACAGGGTGCTAGAGATGCACTCGTTGAGGCATCTGGCGCGCTCAAGGTGATTGCGGTGAGCCTAACCAAGATCAACAACGATCTTCGCTGGATGGGCTCAGGGCCAAACACTGGACTAGCCGAGCTTCACATCCCTGACTTGCAGCCCGGAAGTTCCATCATGCCCGGCAAGGTAAATCCAGTAGTTCCAGAGGCAGTATTGATGGTTTGTGCGCGCGTGATTGGTAATGACGCAACAGTGACCTGGGCTGGCGCATCAGGGAACTTTGAGCTGAACGTGGCAATACCGGTTATGGGAAATGCCCTGCTCGAATCAATCCGTCTGTTGGCAAACTCAATGCGGGTCCTTGCCGACAAGACAGTCAGCGGCTTAGAGATTAATCAAGAGCGCGCTAAGGCTATGGCAGAGTCATCTCCTTCAATCGTCACTCCGCTAAATCGCTTTATCGGCTATGAGGATGCTGCCAAGATTGCCAAATATTCAGTAGAAAAAGGAATAACCGTCAAAGAGGCCACCATTGCTCTTGGCTATGTCGATGGTGAGAAGTTGACCATGGAGCAGCTTGACAAAGCGCTAGCGGTCCTGCCTATGACCAGGCCCCCGCAGTAGTTTCAACAGCAGCAGGACTGACAGCAGCAAAGAAACCAATCAGTAGATAGGGTCCCAGTGGAATTGGGCTTTTCATATCGAGCTTGGTGAAAATCATCGTGATGATGCTCACCAAGGTTGCCAAAACCAGACCCGCAGTCAGCGAAAGAAGTGGAAGCAGTGGATTGAAATAGCCGGCGATCGCGTTCATCGAAGTCAACAGCTTCACGTCTCCCATGCCGATAGCGTCTTTCTTTGCAAGCTGATATCCAACTAGGAAAGTTAATAATCCGGCGAGAACCCCCCAGAGGGGGCTCAGCCAACCACCTTCAAGAATTGCTGTTGCGGTTAGGGAAACTGCGGTCAGCGCAATTGTTGAAATAGTCATCGAGTTGGGGAGCCTGTGTTCCCGAATGTCGATAACAGCGAGGGGAATAGCAAGTAGAGCGAGATATGCAATTGGAATCAGAATCAGGGGCATCCGCCCAAGATAAATTCTTTCTCGGGATTGCTCTGGAGGTTATCCCCAGCTAGTCGAGCAGATCCGTGACCAGAGCGGCGATATCGCTTCTCTCGCTTCTGGTAAGGGTTATGTGGCCAAATAGTGACTGGCCCTTCAGTGTCTCAACAACCGAGGCAATGCCATCATGCCTTCCAACCCGAAGGTTATCTCGCTGAGCCACATCGTGTGTGAGAATCACACGAGACTTCTGACCAATTCGAGAAAGCATTGTCAACAAAACATTTCTCTCGAGCGACTGCGCCTCATCAACAATCACAAATGAGTCGTGCAGTGATCTACCGCGGATGTGAGTGAGGGGCAGGATTTCAAGAATTCCGCGATTGACGACCTCGTCTATGACTTCTTTCGAGACCAGGGCTCCGAGAGTGTCGAAAACAGCCTGCGCCCAAGGATTCATCTTCTCCCCTTCGGTTCCAGGAAGATAGCCAAGCTCCTGTCCACCGACTGCATAGAGCGGACGGAAAACCATGATGCGCTTGTGTTGACGCCTCTCCAGTACTGCCTCTAGTCCAGCGCAGAGAGCAAGAGCACTCTTTCCTGTGCCAGCTCTACCACCAAGCGAAACAATGCCAATCTCGGGATCCAACAGCATATCTATCGCAAGTCGTTGTTCTGCGCTTCGGCCGTGGACGCCAAAGACTTCGCGATCGCCTCTGACTAGTTTCACCGTTCCAGAGGAAGTAACCCGCCCAAGCGCACTGCCACGTTCTGAATGGATAATCAAACCAGTGTTCACTGGCAGACCCTTCACATCTGGGTGTGACAACTCTTCGGAGTCATAAAGATTTGACATCTCACTTGCTGATAGGTGGAGGTCATCAATTCCATTCCACTCATCAGTGGCTAGCTCATGCAGGTATTCCTCGGCACGTAAACCAATCGCCGATGCCTTGACTCGCATTGGGAGGTCTTTGGAGACAACCGTGACATCGAAACCTTCATTGTTGAGGTTGGCCGCAACGGCAAGAATTCTGGAATCGTTGTCTCCGAGCTGAAAACCAGCAGGCAAGATAGTTGGGTCGATGTGATTCAACTCAACCCGCAGGGTGCCACCCTCCCCAACTTCAACTGGAAAGTCAAGGCGCTCGTGCTGCTGTCTTAGATCATCGAGATAGCGAAGGGCTTTGCGGGCGAAGTAGCCAATTTCTAGATCATTGCGTTTTTTCTCAAGCTCATTGATGACAACAATTGGTATCACTACCTCATGTTCGGCAAATCGAAAAAGGGCTTTTGGGTCGGAAAGTAAGACTGATGTATCGATGACAAAAGTTCTGACAGAGGTATCCTGTCGCTTCTTGGCCGCAGCCCCACTCACCTCCTGAACCGTTGTTTTCTTACTATTCGGTTTTGATCTGGGGGTAGAGCCTGCCACCTTCGCTCCTGCCATCTTTAGCTTTTGCTCAATCTACGCCTGAGGTTTAATGTTGGTCTGAATAAACACGCCGAGAAATTGAGTGTTTACTTCCCTGTAATTTTGGCTATTTCTCAAGGTTCCTGGCCTACACTTCGAAAGTGGCTAAAGATTCTTTCCTACCCCTATCAGAACTAGCTCCAGCCCCTGATGAAGTGAAGCCAACCTGGCGGGGTTGGATTCACACTGGCGTTTTACCGTTTGTGGTTTTGGGTGGAATCATCCTGCTGATTGTGGCTGAGGGCTGGATGGCCAAAACGTCAGTCGCCATTTACTTCGCCAGCTCGGTGCTGCTATTTGGAAATTCAGCTCTTTATCACCGCATCAACTGGCGACCCCTGGTCAAACGCATTCTGAAGAGAATCGATCACGCAAACATTTTTCTGTTGATTGCTGGGACCTACACGCCGATGGCTTTTTCAGCTCTCAGCGCTGACAAAGGAAGCATGCTGTTGATCACGGTTTGGATTGTTGCACTGATAGGTGTTTTCTTCCGGGTCTTTTGGATCAACGCCCCGAGATGGCTTTATGTGCCTATCTATCTAGGAATGGGCTGGCTGGCGATTTTCTATGTGGTTGATTTATGGCAGGCAAACTGGGTGATGATGCTACTTATAGCGATTGGTGGTCTTTGCTACACGCTGGGTGCAATCTTCTATGGAGCTAAGTGGCCGAAGAAGAATGCTAAACACTTTGGTTTCCACGAGTATTTTCACGCTCTTACTGTTGCAGCGTTCTTCTGTCACTGGACTGCTGCGCTGCTTATAAGCATCAACCCTGTGGCTGGGTCTATCTCTGCGGCTTAGTAGGAGGTTCTGGTCTCTCGGGCTTCTCTGGTGAATAACCTGAGAGCTCCTCGGCTGCTAATCTCTCGCGGATTTCCTCGCGGTATTTGGTCTTTCTGATTCTTCGGTTCATGTCAAAGAAGAGAAAAACTGCGCCAACTGCAACAGCAAAGGTGATGATGAAACCGATTGTTCCAGGAGAGTTGTATTGGTCGTCGGCAACCGGAGTCGGCATCGTTAGAAAAATATTCACTGCTAGCACTATGTCCACCGAACAAGTATCGCACCTATGACCTACCCTTGAGGCATGCGGGAAGAAAAAGCAGACCTCCTGGCAGAGCGCTATGGAGTCAAAAGAAGTAACCCGCGTCGTTTTCGCCTATTCGCCATTGCTGGCATTGCTGTTATGACCGCTGTGGTGGTTCTGCTGGGTCTTGCCAACTGGACCCCGCTGCAAGCAACCACTGCGGGTTTTAGAGTGCTGAGCCCGTGGCAAACCGAGATTGATTTTGAGCTGCAAATGCCTCCTGGGTCAGTGGCAATCTGCCAGTTTGAAGCCCTGAATAATGCCTTCTTTGTGGTTGGTTACCTCGAGCAAAGCTACGGGCCTTACGAAACCCTAATTACCAACCACACGGTCTCGGTCAATACCTTTGAGGAGGCTGTAACAGGAGTGGTTGATAACTGCTCGCTGCGGTAGAGTTGGGGACGGCTCGCTAGGCGAGCTTTTTCAATTCCCGAAAGAGATCATGACCGACAGCATTCTCCTGACGCAGGAAGCTTACGATCGCCTGAAGAGCGAGCTCGAGCAGCTCATTCTGGTAGAAAGACAGGATATTGCTCGGAGGATTCAAGAAGCTCGGGAAGAGGGCGACCTGAAAGAAAACGGCGGTTACCACGCCGCTAAAGAGGAGCAAGGGAAAATCGAGGCTCGAATCAATCGTCTCGAAGAAATGCTCGCCAATGCCACAATCGGAGAGGCTGACGCTTCCGATGGCACGGTAAAACAAGGACTTCTAATCACCTGCTCGCTAAATGGAAAAGACAATGAGTTCTTTTTGGGTAGCCACGAGATATTTGAAGGGACCAAGTACGAGCAGGAAATTGATGAGGGAGATTTCTCGGTATACAGTCCCGATTCTCCAATAGGACAAGCGATTCTGGGCAAAAAAATTGGAGACAAAGTTTCTTACACTGCACCCAATGGAAAAGAAATCGCAGTAGAGATAAAGGCTCTAAAGACCTTTAGTTTCTAGTCGCGCAGGAGCCTTGGGTTTAGTCCAGCCTTCTTTAAAGATTCCAGTACTTCATCGCGATGCTCTTTACCTCTGGTTTCAACGCTGAGGTCCAGTTCAACTTCGCTAATCTGCAGACCGCTTCCGTGACGGGTGTGGAGGACCTCAACGACGTTGGCGTGAGCCTCTGCGACCGCCTGTGCTGTTCTCACTAGCTGACCTGGGCGATCAGGAAGCATCACTGCGATGTTTGTGTAGCGATCGGATGCGGCCAAGCCATGTCGGATAACTCTTTGCATGAGAAGTGGGTCGATGTTGCCGCCTGACAGGACTACTGCCGTCTTACCTTTGAGTTTCAGTTTCTTGGCCAAAATCGCAGCCACGCCGACTGCACCCCCAGCCTCAACTACCAGCTTGCTGCGCTCCAGGACCCCGAGCATGCCCTTGGCAATTTCGTCCTCTGAGACCGTCACTACTTTGTCAACGTGCTCAGCGATGATGTCGAAAGGAATTTTGCCAGGTTTAGCAACTGCAATTCCATCCGCAATAGTTGGCTGAGTCTTAACTTCAACTGGCTTGCCTGCTTTTAGGGATGATGGATAAGCCGCTGCTAGCTCGGCTTGAACTGCAAACACCTTCACTTTTCTACCCAGCTGTTGAGCCTTAAGCTTGGCCGCTAATGCAACGCCAGCTGTGAGACCTCCGCCGCCAAGGCAAACGACAATATTGTCGACATCGGGAAGGTCTTCAAAGATCTCAAGGGCAACTGTTCCTTGACCTTTGACAATGTCGAGATGATCAAAAGGAGGAACATAGACGGCTCCAGTTTTTTGGGTGAAATCTTTGGCGGCGGCATTTGTCTCATCAAATATTGCTCCTGCCATGACTACCTCTGCCCCATAACCAAGGGTTGCTTGGTATTTAGGTAAAGATGCGCCAACCGGCATAAAAATTGTTGCCTTAATTCCTAGCTTTTGGGCAGCGAGAGCAACTCCCTGGGCGTGGTTGCCCGCTGATGCTGCGACCACTCCCCTCTTTTTCTCCTCAGGACTGAGTTGGGAAATTAGGTTGTATGCGCCACGTATCTTGTAGGCGCCAGTTCTCTGGAGATTTTCGCATTTGAAGAAAACTTGGTTTCCAGTGAATTCACTCAGCCAATGACTCTCGATTAGCGGGGTCTTTGAGACGATGCCCTTGACTCGCTGAGCGGCTTGCTCAAACTCATCAAGCGAGGGAAATTTCTGCTGAGCCATCAGAACCTTCAATCAAAGAATGAGAGAAAGTCTAGCGACTAGAAACCTCGTGAGATTTCGGAAAGTCGTTGAATTCTTGCGGGAATTGGAGGATGGGTGGAGAAGAGTCTCTCGACCATTCCAGGTTTCAGCGGATCGTTGATGTACATGTGAGCCATAGCCGTGTTTGCCCGGCGCATTGGACGACCGTACTCACCGAGCTTCTTGAGCGCACTCTGGAGGCCTTGCGGATATCTAGTCATCTCCGCACCAGTAGCATCTGCCAGATATTCACGCTGTCTAGAGACGGCTGCCGAAACCAGTGGGCCAATCAACCAGGCAATTATCCAGCCCAAAATTCCAATGGCGACCAAGAAAATTGCTGCCTGCCCGTGATCACGACTTCGAGCACCAGCTCCAAACCAAGCCATTCGGATCGCAAAGTCAGCCAAGATTCCAATTGCTGAGACCAGTCCAAAAACTATTGTTGACACGCGAATGTCATAGTTCTTGACGTGACCAAGCTCGTGAGCCATTACACCCTGCAGTTCATTGTCATCCATGATGTCAAGAAGGCCTGTGGTGGCTGCGACAACTGAATTCTTTGGATCACGTCCCGTCGCAAAAGCATTCGGTGCTGGGTCGTTGATGATGTAGACCTTGGGCATCGGTAGTCCCTCGGTGATTGCCAAGTTCTCGACAATATTCCAAAGTCGAGGATTATCTTGTTTTTGAATTTGGTGAGCGCCGCTCATGGCTATGGCAATCGAGGATGATGCGTAGTACTGAAAGATTGTGTAAGCGAGAACAAACAAAATAATCAAAATGGCACTAGAGCCATTCCCAGAAGCCTGCCCCCACCAGAGCGCTAAAGCTGCTAGTAATCCAACAAAAAGGCCAACAATTATTACTGTGTTGCGCTTATTAGCCGCAATTGCCCGATACATGTTTTAGAACTTCACCTGCGGAGGCTCTTGGATTGCAGCGGGATTCTCCACCTCAAAGAACTCTCGATTTTCAAACCCAAGGTTCTTGGCAAAGACATTGTTAGGGAACTGCTGAATCTTGGTGTTGAGTTCAGCGACACCGCCGTTATAGAAGCGTCTTGATGCCATGATCTTGTCTTCTGTGTCGGTCAGTTCTCTTTGCAACTCCAGGAAGTTTGTTGATGCAACAAGCTGTGGGTAAGCCTCAGAAACCGCAAAGAGACTCTTCAGCGCACCCTGGAGCATATTTTCTGCAGCGGCAGCTTCAGCTGGGTGCTCGAGTGCACTTGGACTGACTGTTGCTGCTCGAGCCTTAGTCACATTCTCAAAAACTTCTCGCTCATGAGTGGCGTATCCCCGCACCGTTTCAATCAGATTTGGAATTAGATCAGCTCTGCGCTTTAGCTGAACGGTGATATCACTCCAGGCCTCATCGACTCGAACTTTGAGTGCAACGAGAGCGTTATAGGTGATCCAGAGATAGATTCCAATTACCGCGGCTACGCCCAGCAGAATTAGGAAGATTTCCATTTCGCTCCTTAGAAGACTGCAATCAGACTATTGGAATTTGCTGAGCCTTTGCTGAAACGGTGCCCCGAGTGGGACTCGAACCCACACTGTGACGATTTTAAGTCGTCTGCCTCTGCCATTGGGCTATCGGGGCTAAAAGAAAGGCCCAGCACCGCTGGGCCCAATCTAACTTGTTACTTGCCAGGTTTGGTTGCCCAGGTCTCAAAGAATAATCGGGGGTTCTTGAGGCCCTCAATGCTCACTAAGTCTCGACCCAGAATGAAGTTCAACACCCAGCCAGCAATCACCCTTATCTTGCGCTCCCAGGTGGGCATTGCCAGTCCGTGATAGCCGCGGTGAGCCAGCCAAGGGATGAACCCGATCATTCCAAAGTTTCCAACCTTCATCGCGCCTATGCCAATTCCGAGACCAGCAACCGCACCAATTGTCTTCCAGCGATACTCGCGAATTTCTTCACCCCGGAGGTTAGCGGCAATGTTCTTTGCCAACAGTTTTGCTTGACGAACAGCGTGCTGAGCGTTTGGAACGCAGTATCCCCCAACGCCCAGTCCTGTTAGATCGGGCACGGCGGAAACATCGCCAGCAGTCCAAGCGCCGTCATAGGGCTTGTCACCGTTCACAATTTGGAGCTTCGCGTTAGCAGTAATTCGTGCCTTTCCATCGAGAGGAAAGTCGCAGTGCTTCGCAACTGGCGCAGCCGCAACACCGGCAGTCCAAATAATGATGTCTGCATCTAACTTCTCTCCAGTTGAGAGTTTGACAACACCATCAGTTGCTGATGTCACCTGGGTGTTCAGATGAACAAAGGCTGCACGTCGATTCAGATTGTCAACGACTTGCTTAGCGGTCTTCTCTGAGACCTCGGGCATAATGCGACCCATCGCCTCGATCAAGTGAAAACGAACCTCATCAAATTCAATCTCTGGGTAATAGCGAAGGAGCGCTGTTGCAGTGCTTCGCAATTCGGCAAATGCTTCGATACCCGCAAAACCGCCACCGACGACCACCAAAGTTAGCAGTCTCTTTCTAAGCGGACTCGACTTAGGAAGAGCTGCAGCTTTTTCAAAGTTACCGAAGAGTCGATTTCTGACTTCTACGGCCTCCTCGATGGTCTTCATGCCAATGGCATTTTCAGCAATGCCTTCGATTGGAAATGTTCTAGTTACGGCACCAGCCGTCATGACTATTTGGTCATAAGAAATAGTGATGTCTTTGCCACCTTGGACTTGAACCACAGCTTTCTTATCCTTGTGAGAAACCTTCTGCATCCGGCCGCTGACCAAATTGGTTCTTCTTAGGTGCTGGCGGTGAGAAACAATTACATGTCTAGCCTCAATTGAGCCAGCGGCAACCTCAGGAAGAAACGGCTGGTAGGTCATGTAGGGAAGCGGATCCACCAGCGTGACCTCTGCCTCACCCGGCTTGAGCAGCTTCTCTAGCTTCCAAGCGGTGTAGAAACCTGCGTAACCACCGCCAATAATGAGAATGCTCTGGGGTTTGGCTGGGTCGATAACCTGCTTTAGAACTGCTTTTGGCGTCTTTGACTTAGTTGTCTCGAGCGTCATGAGAGTTAAGTACCTTCTGGTTTTTTCTTTCCATCCCGCCCAAATCGATTGCGCATACTAAACCACAGCAACAGAGCCAGGGGAACTAACAACGAATAGAGTAGCGGATTAGACCACGGGTCAGCCTCTTGGACAGCGTCAATTAGTTGATTTTGCGGCTCAGGCTGGCTTATAGGTGCTGGAATCACAAGTTCCGCCTGCTCAGCTTCCATCCCTGGCCGATAGAGCTCAATCCACTCAGCGAGAGAACCCAGCGGGTTATTTGCTGCAGTACCTTTAGCGATTATCGCCTGCTCGGGATTGAGAAGACCGTAGCCGTAAATTCGATCAAATCCTGGTTCACCCAGATCAGTGGTAGAGCTAATGAGTCTTTGAATGATGTCGTTGGCACTGGCAGCTGGATCTGCCTGCCGCATCAATGCCACTAGTCCACTTACCAGGGGGGCTGCAGCTGAGGCACCAGACCAATTTCTAATTTCATCAGGTGGATAAGAGCCGAGCATTTCTACTCCACTGGCAGCAATGCTGACCCCAATCCCTTCTGCCCCAGCATCGCCAACAACGCTGCGATTTTTATCAACAGCAGTCACTGAAATAACACCAGGAATAGTTGCAGGAGCAGTTGCTGAAACTTTATCCTGAGCTCTGTTACCACTGGCAGCGACTATCACAACATCGTTTTGCATGGCATACAGAAAGGCACTGTCCCAACTTTTTGGCCAGGTTGCAGAGGCTCTGGAAATTGAGAGGTTGATGACATCGGCGTCATTGTCAACGGCCCAGCGAACAGCCTGAGCGAGTTGTCGATCGGTATCTCCATCAATACCAAGCCCAATGGAAATAGACAGAAGCTTAGCGCCAGGGGCGATTCCGATTATTCCCCCGGTTGTTTCACCCTGACCCGCAATCAACGAGGCGACCATGGTTCCGTGGAAGCCGCTTGGTCCAACGGGAGATTTTCCATCGGGTGTGCCCGCACCAGAAAAATCTGCACCACCGACAACCACTCCCTGAAGGTCTGGGTGATTACCGTCAATTCCAGTATCGATTACCGCTATAACGACGCCCTCGCCGTCATAAGAATTCTTGGCTTCACTAAAGTCACCCAGCCACCACTGATCAGAAACAGCAACCTGAGCGGTCAGCATGCTGGCAAGCAAGATGCTGACTAGACGCATGTGCAGACCAATGGTGACCAGTCGAGTTGCCTAAGGGCAATGTCTCCAATCGGATTGACGCCCTCCCCTTTTGCCAACGAGTGCGCAATCAAGGCGTGCAAACATTTGACTCGATTGGGCATTCCGCCAGCTGAGATTCCCTCAAGCTCAACAACATCATCGATTTGCTTGCGCTCGGCCAAATAACTCTCGTGCGCAGATTGATAGCTGCTTGCAATTTCAGGATTGTCAGCCAGCAGATTTTGCAGTTCTACCATCACACCCGCTGCCTCCAGCGCCGAAACTGCAGCGGTCGCGCTTCTTTGGGTTAGGTAATACATAGTTGGAAAAGGAGTGCCATCGGCAAGTCTTGGTTTGGTCTTCACAACCAGCGGTCTTCCACAAACACAGCGAGAGGAAACCTCCTCGATATCTCGAGCAGGTCTTCCCAGCTGCCTGGTGACTTCCTCAAGATCATTGGGTGAAATCATTCGACAACCGGCTTGTCAGTCGCTGCTCTGAAAAATGATTCCAAAATTGAATCAACCCAATTGTCATTAGCCGCAGAAATCTCAGTGCTGATTTCGTCTGCACTTCTTCGCTCGGCTAGCAGGGCACCAACCGTCCCAGACGTATCAGAGAAGTCCATGCCTTCGGCATCCATCACCAGATAGGAAACCTCGCCAGGGAGAACATAGTAGAGACGATCTCGCGCTTGGGAGCGGATGTAGACAGGATCCTGCCAGCGATCGCGCTCGGCCTCCATCTGTTCGACCTGCTCTTTGGCTAGACGAATGCTTTCTTCCATCTCAACAATTTGTCTTCGCTGATTTAGAAAAGCCTCGACATCTGGAGAGACAACAAATGCACCCAGCACAACAATTGCAATCACGCTTACCCAACTGCTATTGAGCCTCAGGGTGCGAAGCATAAGTTTGCCCTGGTTGAGGGCAACTGGCACCTTAGGTTCAGTCTTAGTTGTGCGCGCCATAGCTAGGAGTCTAGAAGGCTAGTTGGTTGACTCTGGTATTCAGTTGCTGCGAAACCTAGGGAATGCATCACGGCCTGCGTATTTTGCAGCCTCAGCCAATTCCTCTTCAATTCTCAGCAGCTGGTTGTATTTGGCAACGCGCTCGCTGCGAGCTGGAGCACCAGTCTTAATTTGACCAGCGTTGGTTGCAACTGCTAGATCAGCAATGAAGGTGTCTTCCGTCTCGCCGCTTCGGTGCGAAATGATGGCTTTCATGGAATGACTTTGAGCGAGTGCAACGGCATCCATGGTTTCGGTTAGGGTTCCAATTTGGTTGACCTTCACCAAAATTGCATTTCCCGCCTTCAGGTCTATGCCTTTTTGTAGGCGAGCAGGATTGGTGACATATAGGTCATCCCCGACCAGCTGAACCTTCTTGCCGAGCTCTTCGGTGATCTGCGTCCAGCCTGCCCAGTCATCCTCGGCCAGCGGATCCTCAATAGAAACCAGCGGATAGTTGTCAATCAACTCTGCGTAGTAGCTGATCATTTCACTGGCTGTGCGCTGCTGGCCTTCGAATGTGTACTTCCCAGTTGATTCTTCATAAAACTCAGTGGAGGCCACATCCAGAGCCAGAGCAATGTCTTTCCCTAGTTCATAACCAGCGAGCTTAATTGCCTCTGAAATTAGATCGAGTGCAGCCCGGTTCGTTGGAAGGTCTGGGGCGAAACCGCCCTCATCACCGAGGCCCGTAGCAAGATTCTTTTCACTCAGCAGTTTCTTGAGGTGGTGATAGACCTCAGTGCCCCATCGAAGGGCATCAGAGAAAGAATCTGCTCCCAGTGGAACAATCATGAACTCCTGAATATCAACACCATTGTCCGCGTGAGCACCGCCGTTGATGATGTTCATCAATGGAACTGGAAGAACATGGGCATTTGGGCCCCCGAGGTAGCGATAGAGAGGTAGGTCGGCTGAGTCAGCTGCCGCTCTCGCATTAGCAAGAGAGACGCCCAGAATTGCATTTGCACCGAGCTTCTTTTTGTTGTCGGTCCCATCGAGGTCAATCAGGGTGGCGTCAACTAGTCGCTGATCGGTGGCATCGAGATCAGCTAATGCGTCATCGATGCGCTCAACCACGGCAGCCACTGCATTGCTGACCCCTTTACCCAGGTAACGGGACTTGTCTCCATCGCGTGATTCGTGAGCTTCAAAGGCACCAGTTGATGCACCGGAGGGAACAGCAGCTCGGCCGAATGAGTCGTCACTGAGAAGTACTTCAACTTCAATTGTTGGATTTCCGCGAGAATCAAGAATTTCGCGAGCGCCAATGGCAGAAATAATAGACAAGGGGTTTCTCCTAGATTTATTTGGATGAAAACAACACTGGCTTCAGGCTAATTCTATCGGTTAGCCCAGCGGACGGACATCAGGCATTTCTGACCCACTGAGAACTGCAAAGTGAGTGAATCCCTGAAGCTGAAGCTCGGCAAGTTGGGCCTTTTGATTCTTGGCTGCAATATCCAATCGCACACTCCAGCCCTGCTGAATAAGCTCCTGCTGAATAGCGAGCGCCGCTTCAAAGTTTTCACTCACCAATAGAACAAGTGACTTCGAATCTCCAAAGTGCTGAGGAATGAGATCTAGAATCCTCTCAATTCCAAGCGAGATGCCGACAGCAGGTGTGCTGGTTCCTGACCACTTGCCCACCATGTTGTCGTAGCGACCTCCCCCACCGATCGACGAGTCCGCCGCTGGATGTTCAATTTCAAAAATTGCTCCGGTGTAATAACCCATTCCCCTGACAAGGGTTGGATCAAATCGCACTCTTCCAGGCTTGGAAAAACTTCCTATCCACGAAAGCTCATCGGGAATTGCAAACTCACCAATCCGACTGAGCCAATCAGATAGTTTTTCTGCTACTGGTTCGCCATAGGTTTCAGAAATTTCTTTCGATACGCCCTCGACGCCAATCTTGTCCAACTTGTCAATCGCAATCATGGCTTTGGCTTGGTCTTCAATGCCGAGCGAATGAAGCTGCCTGGTTAGTGCTCTCCTGTCGTTAATTCGGATTTTGGCATCTGGAAGGCCAATGGCATCCAGAGCAGCGAGGGAGGCCGTTAGTAGTTCAAGCTCAGCGAGATTGGAATCATCCCCAAGAATGTCGATGTCGCACTGCAGAAACTGTCGGTATCTGCCCTTCTGTGGACGCTCTGCCCTAAAGACAGGACCAATTTGAATTGCTTTGAGAACCCTTGGCAGCTTTGCGTGATTGGTAGCAAAGAATCTGGTCAGTGGAACAGTTAGATCAAAACGAAGCCCCAGGTCAGCTAACTCTCCGCCTTCGGCCTTGGCTTTCTCGAGTTCCTCACCCCGCTTGAGAACCTGAAAAACCAACTTTTCATTATCGCCGCCCTGTCCAGACGTAAGTCGGTCTATATCTTCTAGAACCGGAGTCTCAATCTCCTGAAATCCCCTAGAGCGGTATATGGCTCTTATTTGGGCAATTACCTGTTCCCGCTGCTCCTTCTCAAGGGGCAAAATATCGCGCATTCCACGCGGCGGATTGACTGACACGCGTCCAGTTTGGCATAGCAACCCTGAAACTAAGGGTTTCTAGAGCTGCCGAGTAATGTTGGACTTAGTCCTAATAACAGGGAGTTACTATTGCTTCTGCCCGTTGCTAGTGTTTTCAGCATGACCGGCGAAGATAAGCCGAAGCGCGGTAGGCCAGTTACCACTGACCCTAATGCTGTTGGTCTAACTGCACTCAGGCTCTTTAGCCAACGAGGCATCGACAAGGTAACCATGGATGATGTCGCGGAGGCGGCAGAAATTTCTCGATCAAACCTGTTTCGTATTTTTCCTTCTAAGGCGGCTGTGGTCTGGGGCGGGATGCACGAGTTCACCGTCGAGCTAGAGCGAAGAATTGCCGAAAACCCTGAGACCAACCTTGTAAAGCTTCTGCACACTTCCTGGGTGCAAGCCATGCATCTTCTGGATGATTCTCTAGAGACAGTGCGACTAAGGCTCAAGCTAATCGCTAGCTCACCAGAAATATATGGATGGGGTCATGGACAGTTGGAAGAGGCCAGGCAGGTTATTGAAAAGGCCGTCAGAAAATTATCTGGCGATAGCCTTCGACCAAAGATTGTCTCTTCGGCCCTAATCTCCGCATCCATGGCAATACTTATTTGGTGGGCCGAGAATAATGATCCTAGAACCCCCTCAGAGGTTTTGGATCACGGCTTCAAAGACTTCGAAAAACTCTTCAGCTAATCCAGATTAATTTTTCCGATAATTCCAGCATCGGATGAGCTCTCTAGCTCCTGCTCTCTAATCTCATTTTCTAAATCTCGAGCTGCGGTTCTTAGTGCCCGCTCTGGATCCAATTTCAATGACCTCGCACTGGCAACTATGGCTAGTAGCAACTGCCCGAGTTCCTTCTCGCTGGACATAGGAATCACCGGCTGGGAAAGTGGCTCAAGGATTTCAGCCTTTTCGGCCTTACCAATCACTTTGTTGGCTCTGGCAAGCGCTGGCATGTCTCCTGGAATTCCATCCATGATCGAGGTGCGGAGGGGCTTCTCACGTTTTTTGTGAGCATCCCAGTTCTTCATCACAGCATCGCCAGTTTCGGCTCGATACTTCTGCTGCTCATCAGCACTGCCGAAAACATGAGGGTGTCTGGAGCGCATCTTTTGCTCCATGTGTTCGGCAACATCTTCTAGGCCAAATGGCTCTCCAAGAGTGCCAGTTGAGGCAAGGTCTGAGTGGAATATCACCTGGTAGAGAACGTCCCCTAGTTCTTCAAGAACTTCGTCGCGATCCCCAGACTCAATAGCTTCAATCAGCTCAAAGGTTTCCTCAAGCAAATATTGAATAAGTGATTGATGGGTTTGCTCAGCATCCCAGGCACAGCCGCCAGGAGCTCTAAGTTGATGAGCCGTCTTGATTAGACTCTCTAATTTTTCCATCAGTCAGTCCTTGCAGTGATTCAAATAGTTTCCTCACCCAGTCAATCACCTCCTGGTCACGAATGCTTTCACCAGATTCGGATTTTGGTATTCCAATGGTTATTAGATCGGAACTCTTGAGGTATTTGAGGGTTGGGTATTGATGACTCAATCTAACGAGTTGTGACTCGGTGAGATTTATTGGCTGGAGCCTTGCCACTGCCCCGAGCAGATTTACTTCCAAAAGTCCAATTCGATTAGCAATCTGTCTGAGCTCGGTAACCTCAATTAGCTGATGGACTGATGGCGGTAATGACCCGAAGCGATCTGAAATCTCAGCCTGAATTTCAACCAGCTGATCTCTGGTATTGGTAGCTGCGGAAGCTGCGGCGAGTTTGTGATAGGCCTCGAGGCGAAGTCGGTCAGAGTCCATGTATTCAACTGGAATCCTGGCATCTACTGGAAGCTCAAGCTTGAGCTCTGATGGCAGAGCGATTTTCTCGCCTCTAAATTCGCTAACCGCCTCAGCAATCATCCTGAGATACAGGTCAAATCCAACTCCAGCGATATGTCCTGACTGCTCGCCGCCCAGAAGATTTCCAGCGCCTCTAATTTCAAGGTCCTTCATGGCGACCTGCATTCCACTTCCCAGTTCGTTATGGGTAGCAATTGTCGATAGGCGATCAAATGCGGTCTCCCCAAGTGGTTTTGAGGGGTCATAGAAAAAGTAGGCGTATGCTCGCTCACGGGATCTTCCAACCCTGCCACGAATTTGATGCAACTGACTGAGACCGAAATTCTCAGCACGATCAACAATCAGGGTGTTTGCATTTGGGATATCAATTCCAGTTTCAATAATTGTGGTGGAAACCAAAACATCAAATTTTCTCTCCCAGAAATCAACCACAACTTGCTCCAGCTGATGTTCTGGCATTTGGCCGTGAGCCACCGCTATCCGTGCCTCAGGTACGAGTTTGGCAAGATTCGCCGCTGTCGCATCAATTGTCGCGACACGATTGTGAACAAAGAAAACCTGCCCCTCGCGAATCAGTTCTCTTCGAATGGCTGCCGCAACCGTAGCCTCACTAAATCCCCCGACATAAGTGAGGATTGGGTGCCGGTCCTCAGGTGGCGTGGCTAAGGTCGACATTTCTCGAATGCCTGTAACGGCCATCTCTAAAGTTCTTGGTATCGGCGTTGCACTCATAGCCAGGACATCGACATTCTGTCGAAGGTCCTTTATTTTCTCCTTGTGCTCTACACCAAATCTTTGCTCTTCATCAATCACCAGTAAGCCCAGATCCCGAAACTTCACACTGCTTGAAAGCAGTCGATGCGTTCCAATCACCAGATCGATTGCACCGCTCTTTAGTCCCTCCAAGACTTTTTTAGCTTGAGCATCAGTTTGGAATCTGGATAGAGCGGCCATGTTGATTGGGAAACCAGAGAAGCGGGTGTGAAACGTCTCATAGTGCTGCTTTACAAGCAGAGTTGTTGGCACCAAGATTGCGACCTGCTTGTGATCCTGGATTGCCTTAAATGCTGCGCGCAGAGCAACCTCTGTCTTTCCGTAACCGACATCACCTGCTAAAAGCCTGTCCATAGGAACTGGCTTCTCCATATCCCGTTTGACTTCCTCGATAGTGGTTAGCTGGTCGGGTGTTTCTTGATATGGGAAGGCATCCTCCAGCTCGCGCTGCCAGTCGCTGTCTGGCGAAAACGCAAATCCCGGTGACTTCATACGAGCGGCATATAGCTTCACTAGGTCAATGGCAACTTTTCGAACGGCTTTTCTAGCACTGCTCTTTGCTCGAGCCCAATCTGCACCACCCATCTTTGATAAAACAGGAGCCTCGCCGCCAACGTATCTGGAGAGTAAGTCGAGTTGATCCGTAGGGACATAAAGGGTGTCAGGTGGATAACCCCTCTTTGGAGGGGCATATTCGACCAGAAGATACTCCCTAGCCTGTGCTCGATTGGTTCTCTGAACAAGCTCTTTGAATCTGCCAACACCGTGAATTTCATGAACTATGTAGTCACCGGACTTCAGCTCAAGAGGATCAACCTCTGCTCCTCTTCGCCTGGCAAGTTTCTTCTCCCGCGGGGCAACGTAACTGGAAGCAACACCGAAGAACTCATCTTCGGTCATAACAATTAGGTTCGCTTCGTCGAGAACAAAACCATTCGTAAGATTGGCAACAGAAATTGTCACTTCCGCTGAATTTAGTTTTATCCCTGTTTCTCTCAGGGATGATGGGATTTTTTGCGACGATAGCACCTCAAGAATTCGCTCCGCGGTGCCGTGGCCTCTAGCAAGTAGCAGGATCGACTGCTTGTTAGCCAGCTGATCCGATAACCAATCAATGCTTTCCCCTGGACTAAAAGTTGGAATCTCTCTAAGTCCACAATCAATCGAATCTTCGGTCACCAGCGATGAAACTTCAATTGGCTTGACTTTGCCGAGCTTTGTTTTTAGCTCACCAAAATCAATAAACGATCCTTCAGATAGATCAATTGGAGCTTTAGCTCCACTTAGCGCAACATCCCAGGCCGCATGAAGAAATTCCTGGTTGGTCTTTACAAGACTCTCTGATCGAAGAGCTAATTTCTCGGGTTCGAGGAAAAAGATTGACTTGACTGGAAGATAGTCGGTAACTGGCACCAGCTTCTCAGCGAGAACAGGCGCTAATGATTCCATGCCGGTGGCGGGAATAGCATTGGCAATCTTTTCCAGAATCTCACTGAGATTCGGAAATTCGTGAACCATTTCTCTTGCCCTACTAGCAACGCTGGGGGTAATCAGTAGCTCACGCGCTGGATAAATTTCCAGATCATTTATTTCTGAGGCAAACGATCTTTGGTCAGAAACATGGAATTGCCTTATCTCTTCGACGGTGTCGCCAAAAAACTCAAGTCTGACCGCAAAATCTGCCGTGGTTGGAAATACATCGAGGATTCCTCCCCGAACAGAAAACTCACCGCGACGGGTAACAAGGTCGACTCTTTCATAAGCGAACTCGATTAGTTTCAGAGTGAGCTCAGGTAATAGATAGTCCCTACCCTGTTGAAGTCTTAGAGGTCCGTAATCAGCTATGCCTTTGATGACTGGCTGGAGCGCTGCTCGGACTGAGAGCAAAACCACCACTGGATGGTCGGCTTTCGAAGTTGCTAACTCTTTCATTCGATGGAGCGCTTGAATTCGTCTTCCCACAGTCTCTGGTGATGGAGATAGCCGCTCATGGGGCAGCGTTTCCCAAGCTGGGAACTCAATCACCTCAAGGTCTTCAATCAGCTCTTTGAGGGTTGTTGCGAGCTCTTCGGTCTGCCGAGACGTCGCGGCGATAACTGCCAGAGGCTCCTTGCTAGCGGCGATCGTGCTGGCTAAGACAATCGACTGAGTTTTCGCTGGCGCAAAGATAGTGCCTGCTTTGAGCTCACGGGTAGCCTGCAGCGAGCGCGCTTGCGCGGCCGCAGAAATTAGTGAGCGGAGGGTCACCTAAGGAAGTTTAGGGGTTGGCCCGAACTATCCCTTCGAATTTTTCGATGGCTGTTCCAACCAGTTCCCTGAGACGAGAGCGCTCTTCTGAGTTGAAATTCTTAAGGACAAAGTCAGCGACTTCCATTTGGCCAGGTGGCCTGCCAATGCCAAATCTGACTCGGTGGTAGTTAGTCCCACACTTTTCGCTGATGTCTCTCAGGCCATTGTGACCCGCGTGACCACCATCAAATTTGCTGCGAACATCGCCATAATCGAGGTCGAGCTCGTCGTGAATAACAATCATTGAAGATGGCTCGATCGAATAAAACTGGAGAAGCTGTTTGGCTGGATTGCCGCTGAGATTCATATAGCCAGCGCTCTTGGCTAAAACTATTTTTGGTCCACCAATAATCCGATACTCGGCTACTAATGCTCCAGACTTATGGCTCTTGAAGCTTGCGTTATTTTGTGCGGCAATCTCATCGACGATAATTTGGCCGATGTTGTGACGATTAGCCTCGTGCTCCGGTCCAGGATTTCCCAGACCGAAAACTAGCCAAAGTGAATTACTTGTCAGCTTCTTCAGACTTTTGTGCTGTTGCAACTGGCTGGGCTGGGGCTTCGGCTGCAGGCTGTTCTTCGACTACGCCTGCTTTAGTCTCAATTACAGAGGCAACTAGCTCGTCGGCAGGAAGCTCCATGATTACTCCCTGCGGAATGCTTAGGTCAGCAACTGTGTAGTGGTGACCCACTGGATGATCCTTTGAAATCTTTAGTTCGATGAACTGAGGAATGTGTGTAGCCTCGGCCTCGACCTTTACGGTTTTGTGCTCGAGATCAAGAACAGCTCCACCCATGACTTCACCAACAATGTGAACAGGCACTTCGACGTGGACCTTCTCACCACGACGAACCTCAACCAGGTCGATGTGTTCGATTACCTGGGTAACTGGGTCTTTGGCAGCGCTTTTGACCAGCACCAACTCTTCCTTGCCAGCAATCTTCAACTCGAGCAGCGCATTCTTAGTTCTAAGGGCTAGCGCTACCTGGTGAGCTGGGACGTGGATGTGGCGAGTGGCATTGCCGTGACCATAAATCACTGCGGGGGTTCTTCCAGCGGCTCTTAGCTTGCGCGCAGCACCCTTGCCAAAATTCGATCTAACTTCGGCTTCAATTTTTGTCTCTGACATTATTCCCTCGCAGTGTTAGGCGAGGAAACTCCGTCGATAACGGATACCTTGGGTATCCCTCGCCGCTGAACTCACAAAGAATAGCCGATTTACCTAATCCGCCTCAACCCCCAGCGCAAACCAATAGCCAGCACTAGAAGCAGTGCCCCCGCCAGAATCCCCTCGATGGGCACGCTCAGCGCCAAAAGCAGGCATAGTGCCAGGCCCGCGAGATTCAGGAACTTGGGTCGATTGGTCTCTATGGCCGGCTGGCGAAAAGCTGCCAGGTTGGTAATGGCGTAGTAAAGGAGCACGCAGAAAGAAGAAATTCCGAGGGACAGCAGGATACTCCCGAAGGCTGTCAACAAAATGGCTAGGCCGGCAATCACTAACTCGGACACCAGTGGGGCGCCATTGTTCAGTTTGATTTGAAAGGCCTTTGGCAACTCCCTATCGAACGCCATCTCAGCCGCCGTCCTGCTCAGTCCAGCCAGCAGTGCCAGTAGTGAACCAAGTCCAGCTAGTGCAGCAAAGAATGCGGTGATATTTATGCTGTCCCAACTCAGCTGAGTCAAGTCAGCTATCGGAGTGGTTGTTCGGGTAAGTAGGGTCCCTAGCTTTTCTGAAAGAACCAGTGCGAGCAACAGGTAGATAGTGAGCACGATGGCTAATGAAAGCCATATTGCCTGGGGAATCACCTTGGTTGAATTTTCAACCTCTCCCCCAATGGTGGCCACCCTGGCATAGCCTGCGAAGGCAAAAAAGAAAAGTGCAGCAGCCGATAGCACGCCCATAACAGAACCACTACCCAATGGAAATTCTGCTGCTGGAAGTGCGGCGCTGGAGAAGATAACTACCAGAAGGAATGCAATTGTCACACTCGCCAAAATTTTTGAACCAAGCGCAGTTCTATTGATGCCAAGCAAATTGATTAATGTCATTGCAGCAATTGCTGCAACGGCGACAAGAATCCCCTGCTCGGGAAATAGATAGCTCGAGACGGTTAGGGCAATAGCTGAGGATGATCCAATCTTTCCAACAATGAAACTAGTGCCCGCCAAAAACCCAGCAGAGTTCGATATGTAGGTTCTGCCATAGGCGTAGCCGCCGCCTGATCTATCAACCACCTTGGCAAGTTGAGCGACACTACCTGCGTTTAGGTAGGCAACTGTGGCAGCTAGAAAAATTGAAATTGGGAGCAGATTGCCAGCCAGTGCAGCTGCTGGACCAAAAACAACAAAGACTCCGGCGCCCAGCATCGCTGCCAGCCCAATAAAGACTGTGCTAGTTAGCGAGAGTTTTCGCACCAGGCGATTTTAGGCGTGACCTGGAAACAGAGAGTTAACTGAGTCGTCATAGAAGACTGCGGCAATTGCCTTGGAAATCAATGGCGCTATAGAGAGAACCGTAAGTGATTCAAATTCTTTGTCCGGAGTAATCGGCAAGGTATTTGTCACAACAACAGCGTCAATCGCTGGGTCAGTCAAGCGCTCTTTGGCCTGGCCAGAGAAGACAGGGTGAGTTGCAGCGACTATGACCTTGGTAGCGCCATTTTCTTTTAGCGCATTGGCTGCCGCAAGGATTGTTCCACCAGTGTCAATCATGTCGTCCACGATTAGACAGTCTCGACCGCGCACCTTTCCAACGATCTCATTTACCTGAACCTGGTTTGGCTTGTCTGGATCACGACGCTTGTGAACGATTGCCAAAGGTGTGCCAAGGCGATCTGCCCAAATGTCTGCCACTCGAACTCTTCCAGAATCTGGAGAGACCACCGTTAGGTTTTCTGTGCCAAAAGTTGCTGCAACATGATCTGCTAGCAGTGGCAGTGCCCAGAGGTGATCCACGGGGCCATCAAAAAATCCCTGAATCTGCGGAGTGTGTAAATCAACTGACATAAGACGAGTAGCACCTGCAACTCTGAAAAGGTCCGTGACCAACCGAGCAGAAATGGGTTCGCGGCCCTTGTGCTTCTTATCCTGTCTTGCATAGGGGAAGAAAGGTGCCACAACCGTGATTCGCTTGGCACTTGCCCGCTTCATGGCATCGACCATCAGCAGCTGCTCCATCAACCAGTGATTTACTGGATTTGGATGAGATTGGATTATGAAGGCATCGACACCACGGACGCTTCTTTCGTACCTTACAAAAGTTTCGCCATTCGCAAAGTCATAGACGGTCATTGGAACGAGATCTGTTTGCAGAATCTCGGCAACCTCTTGAGCAAGACCTTGATGAGCTCTACCTGATGCTATTACCAGCTGCTTGCTGGCGGCCTTCTCAATTGCCAATGACTACTCCGTCCCCTTGGCGGCTTTGGCCGAATCAGTGCCTGGCCGCTTCTCCAAGACCCAGTCTGCCAGATTCTTCTGGGGCGTGGGATTCATGGCCAAGGCGCCTGGTTCGACGTCCCTTCGGATAGTGGAGCCAGCTGCCGTGTAAGCGCCATCGCCGATTGTTACTGGTGCGACAAAAACATTCCCGCTACCAGTTCGAACATGCTTTCCGACCTTGGTGTGGTGCTTCTTTTCGCCGTCGTAGTTGGCAAAAATCGTTCCAGCACCAATGTTGGCTCCTTCACCTATCTCAGCATCCCCGACATAGGTGAGATGCGGCACTTTGGCACCAGCACCAATCTTTGCGTTCTTGGTCTCAACAAAAGCACCAATCTTCCCCTCTTCGCCTAGCTCTGTCCCAGGTCTGAGGAAGGAGAAGGGTCCAACTTTGGCTCGGTCATGAATTTTTACGGAGTCAGCTACGGATCTAGTTACGTTTGCACCATCTCCAACTTCGCAATCGCGCAGAGTACTGTCTGGTCCGATAGAAGAATTTCTTCCAATGCGAGTTATTCCCTCGAGTCTGGTGGAGGGAAGAATTCTGACATCCTGACCAATCTGGACGGTGACATCAATCCAAGTGCTACTCGGTTCGTCAACAGTCACGCCAGCCAATTGCCAGGCTCTGACGATTCTGGCATTGAGCTCTTCTGAAACTTCAGAAAGTTGAACCCGATCATTAATTCCCGCCACCAGCCAGTGGTCAGCTATTTGATGAGCCTGTACAGAGCCCTGCTCAATCATCAGCGCGATGACATCGGTGAGGTATTTTTCCTTGGATGCATTGTTGGTCGTTACCTTGGCCAAGGCTGCCTTGAGCTGGACGAAATCAAAGACATAAACACCTGCATTTACCTCAGAGATTTTTCTCTGTTCTTCAGATGCATCTTTCTGCTCAACTATTCGGACCAGGTCACCTCTTGATCTGATGATCCTTCCGTAGCCAAAGGGGTTAGAAAGGTCGCAACTAACCAGTGTGCCTAGACACTTACCTTCGCGATGTCTGGCAATTAGCTCAGAAATACTTTGAACATCAATCAGCGGGACGTCACCTGAAAGAACCAAGACATCACCCTCGAAAGCTTCTGGTAGCAGCTCTAGTGCTGCCTCTACGGCTCGACCAGTTCCAGGAACTTCATCCTGTTCAGCAATCTCCGTCGCCGGGAAGTGTTGAGAGATGTAATTGGAAATCTGCTCTCGCTCGTGTCTTAGCACAGCAATCACATGCTGCGCGGAGAGCGAGTGGGCAGTGGCGAGCACATGCCCAATTAGAGGCAACCCTGCAATTTCATGCAGAACCTTTGGTGTAGAACTCTTCATTCGAGTTCCCTCGCCCGCGGCGAGGACTACCACAGCCAGTTGGCGCAAGTTGCCTCCTCATCACTGCTGGCTCCGCCCCTAGGATTCGAACCTAGACCGGACGCCTCCAAAGGGCGCCGTGCTGCCATTACACCAGAGCGGAACGGGGTCGAAACCCCGCGATAAGTCTGCCAGAAGATTGCTAACCCTGGAGTTTCTGAGCGTTTTGGAGCCAGCTTTCTTCTAGTTCTGCAATGGCTTTAGAGAGCTCCGTTTGCTTTTTAGCTAAGTCAGCCAACACTTGATAATCGGTGGGATCTGTCTCTGCGAGCTTCAGATTGAGCTCACCTAATTCCTGCTGATGCTTAGCTATTAGTCTTTCGAGTCGACCAGCCTCTTTCTCAAGCGCTCTTCTCTCGGCCCCAGATAGTTCAGTGGAAGCTGTCTTTTCTTTTTTCTCTTCTACCTTTGGAGCGTTGTGAGCAAGATATTGATCCACTCCACCAGGAAGATGACGGAGTGTTCCGTCATAAAAAATTCCGTATTGATTGTCAGTGACTCGCTCGAGTAAATAGCGATCGTGAGAGACAACAATCAAAGTTCCTGGCCAGCCATCTAGCAAATCCTCGACAGCAGCCAACATGTCGGTGTCCAAATCATTGGTTGGCTCATCCAAAATCAAAACATTCGGTTCTGTGAAGAGAAGCCGTAGTAGTTGAAATCTTCTTCTTTGACCACCAGAGAGATCTTTGATGGGAGTTTGTAACTCTGCTGAATCAAAACCTAGCTGCTCAACCAACTGACCAGTGGGGATTTCCTTCTTGCCCACTGTAAACGAAGTCTTTTCCCGCCTGATCATTGAAAAGATTCGGTCATCGGCATGCTCATCCAGTTCGCGAACATCCTGAGAGAGCTTGGCAAATTTGACTGTCTTTCCAATTTTGACCCTGCCATGAGTCGGGGTCAGCTCTCCCGTAATTATCTTGAGCAAAGTTGTCTTACCCGCCCCATTTCGTCCAAGCAGTCCTATCCGGTCACCAGGACCTAGGCGAAAGGTGACACGGTTGATTATCTTCTTGTCATCAACCTGATAGCTGACATCCTCCAGATCAACAACATCTTTACCAAGTCTTGTGGTCGCCAACTTGGCAAGTTCGATTGCATCTCGCGGGGGTGGTTCGTTGCCGATCATTTCCAACGCGGCATCCATACGAAACTTTGGTTTTGTCGTTCTAGCAGGCGCTCCCCTGCCGAGCCAGGCAAGTTCTTTGCGAAGTAAGTTTTGTCTCCGAGCCTCTATAGCCGCCTGCTGTCTTGCTCGTTCTGCGCGCTGCTGAATGTATGCCGCATAGCCCCCAACAAAAGGTTCAATTTTGCCTCCAACCACCTCCCAGGTGTAGTTGGACACAGCGTCCAAAAACCAACGATCGTGAGTTATGACCAATAAACCACCGGAGTTCTTCGACCAGCGATTCTTCAAGTGTTCTGCCAGCCAGTTCACACCATCTATGTCTAGGTGGTTCGTTGGCTCATCCAACATGATTACGTCGTGCTCACCTGCCAGTAGCTGAGCCAGTGCAACTCGTCTGAGTTGCCCACCCGAGAGTGTCGTAACTGATTGATTCCAGTCGAGATCCGATACCAAACCAGCTAGAACGTCTCTAACTTTGACATCGGAGGCCCATTCATACTCAGGACGATTGCCAACCACAGCTGTGGCAACTGTCAGGTGGTCAGCGAAATTATCCTGCTGCCTGAGAAAACCGACATCAATTCCACCTCGCCAGGTCACCCGACCAGCATCTGGTGTGAGCTGCCTGGTGAGAATTCGCAACAAGGTGGATTTGCCATCGCCATTGCGACCAACCACGCCAATCCGGTCACCCTCACTTATTCCGACCGTGACGTTGTCGAATACACGTTTGGTCGGAAAGCTGTGCGAGATACCCTCAGCGCCTAGCAGGTGAGCCATTACCCGAGCTCAGCTCCACGAGTAGAGGTCGTAGTCTGAATTGTGAAATGGCCAAAAGATCGAAGCCTATTGCTCCAACTAGTCGCTTCTGACTTATCCCTACTAACAAAATATATTGTTGGTCCAGATCCCGAGAGATACCCCCTGGTACCAGTTATCAACTCCTGATAATCAGAAAGTTCGGAGCGAAGTCTCAGAGCAGGTGCAGCTAAAGAGTTCTTACCTAGCAAATTGCCACGTGTTACCTGCTCAAAAGCTTTTCCACTCTCGACGCTGATATCTCCTTGAGGAAACATTTGATCAAAAACAGAAAAAACCTGCTTTGTACTTAGACCCACTGGGCTAACCAAAAGGACAACATGCAATTGCTCTAAGTCATCTAATTTCTCAAGTTCAATTCCGGTGTCGGTTCCCAGCGCCGTTCCGCCAAGCAGTGAGAACGGAACATCTGATCCGACCTTGCTTGCAACGTGAGTTAGCTGAGCAAAATCTAAATCCAAACTCCATGCCTGATTCAAAGCCAGAAGTGATGCAGCGGCATCCGCACTTCCACCAGCCAAGCCAGCAGCTACCGGAACTTCCTTGTAGGTTTCGAATCTCATAGGCTGCGGATTCTCTATTTCGCAAAAGTTGGCCAGGGCCTTAGCTGCAACAACGCAGAGATTTAGTTCGTCCTTAGGCACTCGATCCAGTTGCTCTGGAGGCAGTTCGCCAGTGGTTTCAACGACCCAGTGTTCACTTGGTGTGACACCAACTCGCTGGCGAATTTCTAAAGCTTGATAGATGCTGGTAACCGAGTGGTAGCCATCCGAACGAAGCGGACCCACCTCAAAAAATAGGTTGAGCTTCCCCGGGGCTGATGCGTAAATCACTGGCTAGAGGCTACCCTGACAAAGTCTTCGATGCCCAACTGTTCACCACGGGCAGCCGGATCTATCCCAGCTTTGTTGAGGATTTTCTCTGCATTGGCAGGGCTTCCAGCCCAGTTTGCGAGTGCTTGACGAAGGGTCTTTCTCCGCATCCCAAAAGCAGCATCAATGACTTGGAATACCTCTGGATTTAGCTCCGAACGCGTTCTTTCAAAATAAACAAGTGCTGAATCAACCTGGGGGGCTGGCCAGAAAACATTTCTGCCAATTGCTCCTGCCAATTTCGCATTTCCAAACCAGGCAAGCTTGGCGCTAGGTGCTCCATATTCCTTGCCTCCGGGTTTGGCTGCTAATCGATGTGCTACCTCTGACTGCACCATCACCAAAACTTTCTTAATTGAGGGAAAAGTCTCAAGGAAATGCAGAAGGACAGGAACAGAGATGTTGTATGGAAGATTGGCAACCAGAGCAGTGGGTGATAGAGGCAGCTCATTCACTGAAAGTGCGTCAGCTTCAATAATCTGAACCTTCTTACCGGGGGCATGCTTGTCAATTGTCATTGGCAACAGTTGTGCTAATCGACTGTCCACCTCGACAGCTAAAACCTGATCAACCTCTTCTAATAGACCAAGCGTGAGCGAACCCAGTCCAGGACCGATTTCGACAACCACATCTTTCTTTTCGAGATTTGCAGCGGCAACAATCTTCCTGATGGTGTTGGGGTCAATAACAAAGTTCTGGCCCAGCTTTTTTGTTGGACGCAAATCAAGGGACTCTGCCAGCTGCCTAATTTCAGCCGCGCCTAGCAATTAGATCCCCTCGGCCCAGCTGCCATAGGCATTCTCGGTATTGCGGTTTATCTGCTCCGCCAACTTATTCACTTCCACTTCCAGAAGTTGTGCCATGTAGCGAAGAGTGTGTGGGACAAGATAGGGCGCATTCGGCCTTCCCCTTAGTGGCTCAGGTGTTAGGAAGGGAGCATCAGTCTCTATCAGTACTTGCCTGATGTCTGCTGCCAGAAGCGCATCTCTCAAATACTGATTCTTCTTGAAGGTGATGTTGCCTGCGAATGAGATAAACCAGCCGTTGTTCTTGGCAATCTCAACGAGTCCGACATCACCTGAAAAGCAGTGCAGAACTACTTTCTCGGGAGATCCCACCCTCTTCAGTGTCTTTACAACATCTTCGTGAGCTTCCCGATCGTGGATTTGCAGTGCAATGTCATTCGACTTTGCTATCTCAATATGGCTTTCGAAGGAGTGCAGCTGGAGCTTTAGCTCTTGCTCGCCGGTAGTCCTAAAGTAATCCAAACCTGTCTCACCAACTGCGCGAACTCTCGGCTGCCTAGCCAGGTCGGCAATTTCAGCGATTGCCTGATCCAGTGCGTTTTGATTTTGGTAGAGCGGAGCCTCGTTGGGATGAAGTGCCACTGCTGCCAGCAGCATCGGGTTTTCACTGGCTACCTTGGCGGACCAGTGTGAACTTTCCAGAGTAACCCCCACCTGCACAGCTCCCAGCATTCCAACCTGATTCATCAGATCGAGGTGCTGCTCAACTGTTAGCGGCGAGTCACCGTCGGCAATCTCCAGATGGGTGTGGTTGTCATATGTACCAACCTCGAGCGGCTCGGGAAGTTCTGGATAGTGCTGCGGCCTTACTTCATTCCCGTCATAACTAACGCGAGTGCGAAGAAACTCCGTCATTTGCTCTCTTCAATTCGTGGAAAGAGAGCTTCAAGCTCTGAAATTTTGCTTCCAGGTTGAATAATTCCCCACCTACTTGCTGACTCTGTTGTCTGCTGCTCAATTTCACCAAGCGATGCACCAATTGCTGACCAAAGCTTCTTGGTCGACTTCGGCATGATTGGTGTCAGTAGCACGGCCAGAACTCGAAGCCCCTCAACGGTCGTGTATAAAACTGTGCCCAATCGCTCTCTGGTTGCATCATCTTTTGCCAAGACCCAGGGTTCCTGCACGGTGATGTAGTTGTTAAGTTCATCCACCAACGTCCAAATTCGCTGGATTGCCTCGTGAATCATCACCTTAGCCATTGCCTGGTCAGCACCAAGTGCTGCTTGTTTGGCTATGTTCTGAACTGATAGATCCTCTTCTGAATACTCTGCTGCCTTGGGGACAGCTCCGTCGAAGTACCTGTGAATCATCGCGACCGTGCGGGATGCGAGATTTCCAAAGCCATTGGCTAATTCTGCTGTGTAGCGAGCGGAGAGATCCTCCCAGGAAAATGATCCGTCAGAGCCAAATCCGATTGCCTTCATGAAGTAGTAGCGGAAGGCATCTGATCCAAAGGCATCGGTAATTTCATTGGGTGCAATGCCGGTGAGCTTGGACTTACTCATCTTCTCTCCACCAACCAGTAGCCAGCCGTGTCCAAAAACTTGCTTCGGTGGCTCTAGATCGGCTGCCATCAGCATCGCTGGCCAAATGACAGCATGGAATCGAAGAATGTCTTTACCCACAACCTGAACATCGGCAGGCCATAGGGAATTTAGTTTTGCTTCGTCTGAACCATAGCCAATCGCAGTGATGTAGTTCAGAAGTGCATCAAACCAGACATAGGTAACGTGCGAGTTATCCCAAGGAATGTCTATCCCCCAGTCAAACCTTTCTTTAGATCTTGAAATGGATAGGTCGCTAAGACCAGATCTGACAAAAGAAACCACTTCATTCCGGGCTGATTCTGGTTGAACAAAAGTTGGGTTTTGCTCGTAATGAGCCAGGAGTCTGCCTTGAAATTCTGAGAGCTTGAAAAAGTAGTTTGTTTCATTGAGCTGCTCGACAGGCTTGGAGTGAATCGCGCAAACTTGAACACCTGTGAAATCTCCCGCACCTGGAACGAGATCAGAATCATTCTTATATTCCTCGCAACCAACGCAGTAGTTTCCCTTAAAGGACCCCTGATAAATGAACCCGCGATCATAGAGCGACTGGAGGAACTTCTGGACGGCTAACTTGTGCCGATCCTCCGTTGTCCTGATGAAGTCTTGATTATCAATATCGATTGTTTCAAGAAGCGGCAACCAAGCACTCTCCACCAGTCGATCAGTCCAGGCCTTGGGGTCTGTGTTATTTCCAAGAGCAGTGCGAAGAACTTTTTCTCCATGCTCGTCAGTGCCCGTTAGAAGAAAAACTCTCTCTCCTCGCTGTCTGTGCCAACGAGTGATTACATCCGCTGCAACCTCTGTATAGGCGTGACCAATGTGCGGAGCATCATTGACATAGAAGATTGGTGTTGTCACGTAAAAGGACTTGGTCACTTCGATATCCTAGGCTTTCAGCCGCAGGGCGTGCTCGTAAATTACGCTCTTTGACGCACCAGTGCGACCAGCAATCTCACTAACAGCCTGCTTTAATCCTTTTCCACTTTCAGCAAGGCTCAGCGCCTCTTTGGCCAGGGCTTCGTAGTCGGCTGGCCCTGCTGTGACTCCAGCTAGTAAAAGAACCATCTCGCCTTTAGGTTCACCCTTTGCCCACTCGATAAGTTCAGCGAGGGATCCTCGGGTGACCTGCTCGAATTTTTTTGTTAACTCTCTAACCACTACTGCCTGATGACTGGAGCCAAAAACCTTCTCAGCGTCGACCAGTGAGTCAAGAATCCTGTGAGGAGCTTCAAAGAAGATCATTGTTCTTTCCTCTTGACCAAGCTTTTGAAACACAGAAATTCTTTCCCCCTGCTTTCTTGGGAGAAAACCTTCGAAGACAAATCTGTCAGTTGGTAATCCTGAGACAGCCAGCGCACCGAGAACACTAGACGCACCTGGAATCACGCTCACTTCAATGCCTTCTTCAATGCATTGGCGAACCAGGTTGAATCCTGGGTCTGAGATTGTTGGCATACCAGCATCGCTGACCACGAGCAGATTGTGTGATCTAGCGAGCTCCACTAATTCACTGAGTCTTGACTTCTCATTGTGCTCATGCAGGCTGAACAGCCTGGCGTGGAACCTCAACTCCAGGGCTCCCGCCAGCTGCTTAAAGCTGCGTGTGTCCTCGCAGGCTATGTATTCGCTTTTCTCAATGGCCTGCCTGAGGCGAATGGAGGCATCCCCGAGATTTCCAATTGGGGTCGCAGCAAGAATCAACACAGCAAGCAAACTAGCATCTAAGCGTGGTTTCGGCTCTAACTGGTTGGTTACGCAAGGCTGTCACGGCCCGCTATTTCCCCCATATTTCACTTCTAGCCATCACGCTGTTGGGCGGTGTGATTCGCTTCCTAAATCTTGCGAATCCCCCAGTCTTAGTTTTTGACGAAACCTACTACGTCAAGGATGCCTACACTCTGGGTCAATTCGGCTCAGAGCGAGTGTGGCCAGAGAATGCAAATCTGGATTTTGAATCTGGTAATCCAGATGTGTATGAGGACATCGGCTCCTACGTAGTTCACCCGGCTTTTGGCAAGTGGTTGATATGGTTGGGCATCAATCTCTTCGGAGTAGATAGCAGTTTCAGCTGGCGCTTCACAACCGCCCTTATCGGCACACTAACAGTCCCACTGCTGATGCTGATTGCCAGAGAACTCACCAAATCGGCGAAGTTCTCTGCGGTGGCTGGATTCCTAATTGCCATCGAAGGTCACTCAGTCGTACTTTCCAGAACTGCCATCTTGGATGGACTTTTGACTTTCTTCTCCCTGGTTGGATTTTGGTTTTTGATAAGAGCCGATCGAGCGCAGCGACTCAGAGTCTTTAGCGGGAAGATTGGAATTTCTATTTCTCCATGGCTGATAGCCATGGGAATTGCACTTGGATTAGCAAGCTCCATCAAATGGTCAGGACTTTACTTTCTAGCTGCCTTTGGCCTCTTTACATTCTTTTCGGACTGGCAGGCAAGGACGAGATCTGGCTTCGCGAGAGCTGGTGCCATATATCAAGGTTTTGTCAACGCAATGCTTCTGTTAGCAGTCAGCCTTGCGACCTACCTAACAACCTGGAGCGGCTGGATTGGTGATGAAAAGGCCTGGGGCCGAAATGCTGAAGATAACTGGTGGCTATCTCTGCTGAGCTATCACCAGCAGATTTTGAACTTTCACACAGGTCTAGATAAGGATCATCCATACCAGGCAAATGCCTTTCAGTGGCTCATCAACCTAAGGCCAACCGCTTTCTACTTCGAGGAGTTTTCTGGAAGCGAAAGGTGTGGACCATTCAGCGAGTGTGTTGTTGCAATTACCGCCATGCCAAATCTCCTAATTTGGTTTGGGGGGTTGGCCGCAACCATTTGGCTAATTCGAAACAGACTGACTAGCCACCCAGCAAAGCTCGTGATTACTGGCTTTATCGCAGCCTGGTTGCCATGGGTTTTCTTCCTGGAGCGCACCGCATTTCAGTTTTACGCGGTCTTGATAACACCATTTTTCGTTTTGGCTCTAACACTGGCCCTGCAGCATTACCTAAACCGCGGCTATCTGCTTGGACTTTCGGTGTCTCGAGAAAAGAAGCTCGTCTTATTTCTCGCGGCTGCTTTCTTGATAGCGCTTTTCTATCTCAGTCTCTGGACTGGCCTGCCCGTGCCATACGAGTTTTGGCGCGTCCAGCTACTCTTGCCGTTCTGGATTTAGCTTTTTCTTCTCGCCAGCTGTAGCGGCAAGCGACCAGATAGTTGTCACCAATAGTGTGATGAGAATCACAAATAGTGAAAGTTCCGTCGGAATCTCTGGAATCAATGTCACCTTCTCGCCACCATTGATAAATGGCAGCTCATTTTTGTGAAGAGCGTGGATAACTAGCTTTAGTCCAATCCACGCAAGAATGAGCGAGAGTCCAATACCCAAATACTTCAGCCTCTCCATTAGGCCTCCGAGGAGGAAGTAGAGCTGGCGAAGACCTAGCAGAGCAAAAACATTTGCCACAAAGACTATGTAGGGTTCCTTGGTCAGACCGTAGATTGCGGGAATGCTGTCCAGGGCGAAAAGCAGATCCGTGAAACCAATGGCAATCATCACGAGTAGCAGCGGAGTGGCGAAGCGCTTGCCCTCTTTGAAAATAAACAGCTTGGTGCCGTGGTATTCCTTGGTCGTCCGCAGGTGCTTTTGCAGGAATCTGATTACGCCGCCTCCGGCGTAGTCCTCATCCTCGGGTCGCTTTAGCGAGTCATAGGTGTCCTTCATGATCTTCAAAGCGGTGAATAACAGGAAGGCTCCGAAGACATAGAAGGCCCAGCTGAAATTCTCTATAAATGCCGCGCCGAGGATTATGAATAAGAAGCGCAAGAACAAAGCAATGGCAATCCCAATTAGGAGCGCCTGACTGCGAAGCTCTCTGGGGACAACAAATTGGGTGAAGATCACTAGGAAGACAAAGATGTTGTCAACCGACAGTGAATACTCGGTGATGAATCCTGCGAAGTATTCCTGGGCATACTGAGGCCCCCAGACACCGCCAATCACGAAGCTGAAGAGCATAGCTAGCGTCACATAAATTGACACCTGGATTGCAGACTCGCGAAATGTTGGCTCGTGCGGATTTCTAGCCTGGATTACAAAGTCCACAAGAAGGACAAGTGTAAGGATTCCTATGGTGAGTCCCCAGACCCAAAGTTCTACGTTCAAAGCTTCCTAAAGATTGGAATAAACAAGTAGGTTCAATTGTAGAAGCTGGGGACTAAACAAGAGGAGCCAGGGATGAGAGTTCTAATTTCAGGTGCCACAGGTCTGATTGGAACTGAGCTAGCGAAGCAGCTGATAGCTCTTGGCCACACTCCAGTTCGACTAGTTAGAAGGCCGCCCAAGAACCAGGACGAGATCTTCATAAACGCCAATACTGGTGAGTTTGATTACAGCGTCATGAACCAAATTGACGCCGTTGTGAATTTGGCTGGGGCGACTACTGGCAAAATCCCCTGGACCAAGAAATACATGGAGGAGATTGTCTCCTCTCGCCTGAATACCACTCGAGTACTGGTTAATGCGATCAACCAAGCCAGCAATCCCCCCAAGGTTCTAGTCTCGGGATCTGCCTCGGGAATCTATGGTGACAGAGGTGATGAACTCTTAGATGAGAACGCTGGCAAGGGAACGGGATTTCTATCGGATCTTGCCTTCAACTGGGAGCAGGAGGCACTCAAGGCCAAAACCAGAGTGGTCCTAATTAGAACCACCATGGTGATGAGCAAAAAACTCGGAGCACTCGGAAAGCTTCTGCCAATCATCAAACTCGGTTTAGGTGGCCCGCTTGGATCGGGTAAGCAGTGGTGGGCGTGGATCAGCCTCGAGGACCAGGCAAGGGCAATCATTCACCTGATCCAAAAACAGGATGCAGAAGGGCCTTTCAACATAACGGCACCCGAGCCCGCTACCTGCGAGCAAATCATCAAAGCGCTGGGCCAGAGGCTACACCGGCCAACTTTGCTGAAAGTGCCAGCCTGGCTAATGAAGCTGGTGATTGGTGTTGCTGCCGAAGAGCTTTTGCTTTGCTCTCAAAAAATGACAGCGGACAAATTAATTTCATCCGGATATAAATTCAACCACCCCACATTGCGTGAGGTGGTTGAATACGTAGCTAGTTAAGAACTACTTAGCTGCAGCCTTCTTAGCAGTCTTGCGACGTGCTGGCTTCTTTGCAGCGGTCTTCTTAGCAGCTGGCTTCTTAGCAGCAGCCTTCTTCGCAGCTGGCTTGCGCTTTGCTGGCTTCTTGGCGGCTGTCTTCTTAGCAGCTGGCTTCTTAGC
>VFQT010001020.1_pt1 | contig 36710 bp, 27 predicted proteins | sample 3512381 | NCBI WGS metagenome assembly VFQT01 (sample SAMN10412376, study PRJNA504923) | tailings metagenome | isolation source: Relicate 2 Philex TSF3 active mining site | place: Philippines: Tuba, Benguet | collected 2017-08-29 | reverse complement strand
ACTGAATCGCTCGCTGAATTCGGATCGGCGTGAAGAATTCGATCGGGGCGCCACAAGCTCGGATTCAGCAAAGGCTAGGCCACTTCTCGCTTGCTGGTGGCTGAATAGTGAGCGACTGCGTTTCTTAATCATGGACGACGGCACAGTTGTGTTTAGGAGTCGACAGGACGACCAAGCAAGTCCGCTAATGCGGCGGCGCATGTCGAGTAATGATCTCCGCCAGTTTCGAACGAATCTGGACGGAATGTCTGTTGCCGACCTACCGTCGTATGAAGTGCTTCACATTCACACAGATGACCACCAAATGAAGATGCTGGTGGCGCACAAGTCAATGGAATTCATTTTGTCTTATGACGGGTTTCGCTCTGGCGGAAGGCACTTGCGACTCGTAAACCAATGGGCCCAACTCGATGAATTGGCTGCTGGAACGCAAGTCGGAGATGCAACGTTGTGCTCGAAAGAAGTCCATATTCCCGCTGAGGTGCTAATCGCTGAGCCAGGGCCAAGTGCCGACACTTCGATACCGTGGGGAACAATTGAATATTAAAACACGAGGGAAATGACCGCGCGGTAAGAATATTCTGAGTTGCGAAAGTGCGTTGGAAATCAGGGGATTTGGGTGGTTGGTGAGGTGGGACGATGAGTTCCAGATCAACGGTCTGTGGCTGCGTCAAGCGAGTCGATGCAAGGTTTCAGCGGCGAATGGCGCAGGAAATTCCAGTCAGCGCGGACGTTGAGCGCAGCCCAATTCGAAATCTGAACTTGGATGCGGTGACTCTACGCAGCTCGGCGAGAGTAGGAATGGATGACGCCGCCGAGCTTTGATGTGCAGACGATATCACTCACTCGAATCGTCGTCGCTTCTTCTGGAGGTGCAGTGAAGTTCGGTGGCAGGTGATTGCGAGACGAGTGCGGTCGCTCTTCGTTGTAATGCCGACGCTGGAGTGACAGGAGTGGTGCGGGAATGACGGGATTTGTTTGATCCAGCGAGTCTTTCAGGAGACGACAATCGTCAGTCGTTACCGGCAAGTGGTTGAGCGACTTCGTGTAGCTGGAAGGGGCCTCGGACGTGCCGGTTTTCGCTGGCCTGCAGCACTGTTTTGTTCGTCACATCCAGACTTGTGAGCCAGAGTCCGCGATAAGCAGCCGTGTCGATGCAAATCAGGTTCTCAGACATTCCAGGGAACCCTGATCGCTGTTGAGTGTGTCCGCAGACAACAATTTTCCCGGAACAGTGTCGAGGCTGGGTGGCGTCGTATCGAGACCATCGCAGCAGCGGACTGGCATGTTCGTTAAGAGGAATGGCCGGATCAACGCTGGCATGGACGAAAATGTAATCCTCCGTTTCAAACGAAGTCACCATTCTTCGAAAGAACTCGTGATGCGAGCCAGGGACGTTCCGCACTGAACCTCCATACGATGCGAGTGTCGGCCCGGTTCCGGATGAGATTTTCGAGGCGTCCAATGCTGCCTGTTCCAGAGAATGCAGAAAGATCTCATCATGGTTCCCCATGATCGTCACCAGGCGACACTGTGTTTCGAGTTCAAGAAGTCGATCGATCACGCCCTTCGAATCCGGGCCGCGATTGACGAGATCTCCCAGCATGATCACCGTGTCTTCGAGCCTTGGCTTAAGAGCATTGAGGAGTTCCGTCAGTGCAGTGCAGCACCCGTGCACATCTCCGATGGCGATGATTCGTCCGCTCATTGGATTCCATCTTCATTGACTTGATTGTGTTGTGTGAAATTTGGCAACACGTTTTTCCGCGGCCGTCTTACGGAATCGTTTGTCTCAGAGAAACCTGCCGAACCATTCGATCATTTCCCACAGAGTATGTTCGATCGATTCTCGTGCGATGTAGCCATGCGATTCATGGGGAAGCACAACGTACCGGACCGTTCCTCCATTTCCGCGGATGGCCTGATAGAGTCGTTCGCTCTGCATCGGGAAGGTCCCGGGATTGTTGTCGGAGTCTCCGTGCATGAGCAGCAGCGGAGTGCGGATGCGATGAGCGTGCGCAAACGGAGACAGCTGCATGTAGACATCGGGTGCTTCCCAGAATGTCCGGCGTTCGTTCTGAAAACCGAACGGAGTCAGCGTTCGATTATAAGCGCCGCTGCGAGCGATCCCGGCCTTAAAGAAATCCGAATGAGCCAGCAGGTGGGCCGTCATGAAGGCTCCATAACTGTGGCCCCCGATGCCAACTCGATTTCGGTCTGTGACACCCAGTTCAACAGCTTTATCGATCGCGGCTTTCGCACTGGAAACAATCTGCGGGATGAACGTGTTATTGGCTGTTTCCGGCTCACCCACGACCGGCATCGTGACATCATCCAGAACAACGTATCCGCGAGTCAGCAGGAACAGATGTGAGATGCCTCCGAAGACTGTGAAGTGATTCGTGGATCCGGAAATCTGTCCGGCCGTCTGACTGTCGTTGAACTCACGGGGGTAAGCCCAGAGTACTGTCGAACGCGGCTGGCCTGGGACAAAATCCGTGGGCAGATACAGCGTGAAGGAAATCGTCACGCCGTCATCACGCTCACACGTCACAATCTCCTTGCGAATATTGCGCAGCTGTGGCATAGGGTCCGGAAACTGTGTCAGGGCCGTGCGTTCGCCATGGCAACTTCGAACAAAATAATTTGGCGGGATGAGCGGGGTTTCGTGCTGCGTCAGGAAACGCGCCCCATCGTCCGACAGCAGCGCGACAACCGATTCGTAGCTTTCGTCATCGCACGTAAACAGCCGTTCTGACTGGCGGGTTCGGAGATTGAATCGCGAAAGAAACGGGCGATCGCCTTTGGGCGTCGCTCCGGTGCTTTCCAGAAAAATCCAGTCGCCGTACTGCCAGAGGACTCGTCGACCATTTGGCAGAGGCTTTGTCATCGGGGATCCGGGATCTCCGTAGCGATCGTTGACGGAACGCTCCCACAGTACCTGCGGGGCGACTGTCGGATCATCGGCATGAAACAGCAGAGTTCGTGTCCAGCGTCGATCGCGATCATAATCCCGAATCAGTGCTGTGCCGGATTCTGCACCCCATGTGAGTCCTGTGCATCGCTGCTGGATGCGAATGAGTTCTTGTGGTGGTTGATCGAAGGGAGCCGCCTGCGAAAAGAACGCGTCGCGGAAGTCGGCAGGTCGTTTGGGGTCACCGCCGTCGAGGGCTTCCAGCCAGGCAAGTGTGGCGGGTTCCGTGGGTCGCCAGTTCACAAACCGCGGTCCCAGAGGAACGCCTTCGATCGGAATTGCATCCTGAAGGGGAGCAACGTGAATAGTATGGACCAGTTCTCCATTCCGATTCCACACTTCCGTGCGCCGCGGAAATCTGGATACGGGAAGCGTGTACGACCACGGAGGTTCATGCCTGACGACAAGCAGAAGCTGCCCGTCTGGTGACTCATCCACTGAGGCAAAAATACGGGGCTCGCCAATCGCTTTCGCATCCCCGGACTGCATATTGACGATCATCAGCTGTGACCGACAGAAGTGTTCGAACAACTCGACGTCGTACGGGCTTTGCAGCATGTCCGGATAAGTTCGCACAGGACCTGAAGCACCGGTGGCTTCTTCAATGACCGGTCCGGCCGGCGTGCGTGGCTTTTCGGGCAAAGGTCCGCGATCCGTCGGGACAGTCAGAACGAGAAGATGTTCAGAATCCGGCAGCCAGTGGACCGGGACAGCATAGGCCGCGCTGACGGGAATACTATTCACCTGCCCTGCTCTGCATGTGTCGGTGTCCAGGACATAAAGCGAAATATGGTCGACATGGGTCAGCGTAAAGGCATAGTATCGACCATTGGGAGACCAGCCGCAGAGCGTGAGACGACTGTCATCAGGGAGCGAGATCGGAGTAATCGTCTGCGTTGCTGTCTCCAGAAGTCGGAGCCCGCAGTATCGTGGTGCCAGGTGCGGTCCGCTGATATCCGGATTAACGCGGAGCCCGGCGAGTTTCAGAAGTGGCGCCGCAAGTTCTGCCACTGGTGGATAAATCGTGCGATCGACCAGCAACAGGAATCGACGATCGGGACTGATCGAAACCGATGGCAGAGGCTCTGCATCAAGAATCTGCAGGATGTCTTCAGGTGGTCGTCGATAAGTGGCTTCAGTCACAGGAGATCATTCTGCGATCGGTGGAGTTTGCGATGCTGGGCGACCGTGCCGCCTCAGGGTGCGGATCTTCAGCGAGACTGAAGGCGTCTGCAAGGCTCCTGCCACAGCCCTTCCCATCGTTTCCAGCTTCGTGGCAAAGGAGCATGGACAGCAATCACCTCTTTGCTGACGGGGTGAGTCAGTGAAAGAGAAACCGAATGGAGTGCGATGCCGCTGGGGAATTGCTGCTGACTGTCATACCGAGCATCACCAAGAATCGGCAGGCCGATATGCGAGAGCTGGGCACGGATCTGGTGCTTTCGCCCGGTCTCCAGCTGAATCTCGAGCAGCGAAAATTTTGCATCCGCGGCCAGCAGGGTCCACTGGAGTTTTGCCTGTTGAGTCTCCGGACGCTGCCGATTCGCAATTCGCGTCCGCCGGGCTGCGTCGTCACGCCACAGCCAGTGTTGAAGCTGCCCCTGCTGTTCAGCCGGACGTCCGGCGACCAGCGCCCAGTAAGTCTTGGACACTGTGTGCTCTCGAAACTGCTCCGCCAGTCTTGCCGCGGCCTTGGACGTTCGGGCAAACACAAGCGCGCCGGTGACCAGGGAATCGAGCCGGCTGACCACACCCAGATACACGCTGCCCGGCTTGTTGTATTTGCGTCCGATGTAGCCTTTAGCGATATCCAGCACCGACGTTTCGTCGGAGGATGTGCCCATGGTCGCGATCATGGCTGGCTTGTTGACAATCAGCAGATGATTGTCCACGTAAAGCACTTCCAGTGATTCAGGATTCGACGAAGCCAGTGGACTGCTCCCTGTCGTGAATGCGGTACGCCGAGGCTACAGTTCCCAGAGACGATACAGTCCCGGCTGACGTGATTTGACCCGAGTCAGCATCTGTTGCAGTTCCTGCCAGTCGTCTTCCGAAATCGTTTGTCGTGACTCTTCGATCGCCTTTGCATTTGTGGTTGCACACGCGACAAGTCTGGGGTGAAAATTGGCCCAGTAGTCCGATTGATTTGGATCCTGTTCGTACACCGCCACTGCGACAATTCTCTGGCCCATTCTTGGCGGCCCGCCGGTCATACGATGAAGAGGCTGCTGCATGATTTTGACGGCAGGATATTCCCCTTCGCCGGTCGATAGATCGGTACTGACGGCGATTAATCCCTCGGCCGGGTTCAATACGATGGCTGGCAGAGCACATCCGTGGATGAAATGTTCTCTCACTCGAGTCCAGTAAAGGACCATCAGACAGCCACAGGCAACCACACCTGCGATGGCAGCTTTTGTCAGCGGAATCAGGGCCAGAGAGAGGAGTGTTCCCACCAGCCAGATCGTTGGCCAGAACGGATAGGACGTCCAGTACTTGATCAGTTGAATTCGAATCCGTCCGGGGTTGGATGCCCGAGTGGAGTCATCCATCGTGTAGGTGTCATAAGTCGGATTCGCCAGTTCCGTTGTGGGATCATCGTCTGGTTCATCTGCGATACTGGCAAATGGCTTATGAATAGGCTTTGCTGAAGAGGGCCTGGCGGGAGATGGCGGAGTCACCTGTGCGCGGGAGGTTCGATCGGTGACCGTCACTGGTTCTTTGCAGCCCGGACATCGAACTCGTTTTCCGGCAAGTTCATCGGCAACACGAGTCTGTCGGCCGCAGTTGTCACAGTGAATCGTGATCGCCATTACTTCTTCTCTTCCTCGTCCTCCGGAGGCAGCCCCGCCGCCTGACGGAGCTTCGATAATTCTGTTGCATCCTTCAGAATTCGTTCCGACGAAAAGAACGTGTTGATCGAATCACCCATCTTCGTACACAACTGCTCAATACGCCGCTTTGCGCCGGCGTTTTTTGTCCGAGTCGCTTTCTCCACCGCTGGTGCCCGAGTTTCGTTCAGGCGAAGCTGGAAATACTCTTTGCCAGGCAAGGCTGAAAGTTGTCCAAGCACCTGTCGGAATCCCTGCACATCTTTGGCTTCAGACGACTTCTTCGCGATGCTCATGTAGACAGCTTTCTCAGCCACCATGTCGACCAGTTCGTCACGCATCAGGCTGAGTTCTCCTTCGACGCCAAGGCGAAGGGAATCGTCCGGCAGTTTCATCACTTCTTCCGGAATCAGTCCAGGAGCATAAGGCACTCGCGCCAGCAGGATGCTGCCGCTGTAAACATACAGCCAGAACGTGGGATTCTTTGGATCCACTTCAAGGTGAAGGTCGCCATCGCGCCCCGTCAAAACTCGTCGAGGCGGAAGTTCATTGACATCCGTCTGCCGCAACTTCTGAACGACATCCACTCGAGCACAGATCAAAGGACGATCCTCGCGATTCTGCAGAACCATCCTCACTCGGCTCCTGGTCGCGACCGGTCTCTGTCGGAGTCCAATTTGCTGAAGATTGCGAGACTTACCCCCAAATGGAACCGGGCCGTGCGACAGCAGAAGACCTCGCACATGTCCGCTGTCTGTGAACGATGCACTGGGCGTCGCTGTTGCACCTTCGACCGTGACCCCGGCATCTTCGTCCTTCAGTTCAGCCGTTCCCAGGACTTCGTTAAACGCTGTGACTCGGATGTAGCACAGGTCCAGCCTCTGGAGGATCTTGACTTTCTTCGGATCGCGACGATCCATCTGTCGCAGGAACGTTCGAAGTACATCCCCTTCAGCGAGCTGAGCTGCTGATGGGTCAGGAGGAATCAGATTGCCGGCCTGAAGCAGGAATTCGAGTTCGCCTTTGGACTTGTCGACACCGAGATTGGCGAACAGCAGAAACGGACGGAACGAGTCACGGGCGAGCTGGCAGGCCTTGTCTGGCACTCCCGACGCAGTTCCGACTTTCTCCGTCAGCACTGGCGAATATTCCTGAACCTTGATGTCGAACTCACGACAAGAGACCTGATAGCCCGCTTCCAGATCTTCGATCGCAATCAGAATCACCTTGTCGGTCGTGTCGTCCGTGTAACGAGCCAGGTTCTCAACAGTCATTCTCTCCATGCGCCAGCGGTCTGCCGGGACAAACCAGGCGGAATCTTCCACTGTCGCATCCCACATGGGGCCATACATGCGGGTGAAGCCACTTCGAATGGCAGCGAGGGTTTTCTTTCGGAACGAAGCCATCGCGGTCATCGGTCCGCGAAAGCCGATTTGAACGTTGACGCGGTACGGCCTGTCAGGGAGCGGAATCTGCTTCGCTGCGGCGGCTGCGGATTGTGCAGCGGAGTTTCCCGTCGTGGCGGGTGTTGTTGCCGCTGGTGCGGCTGCCTGAGCCGGCACTGCGGAGGCAGGCTGTTGTGTCTGCGCGGGCGCGGTTCCGGCTGCCGAAGCCGGTTCCTGAGCGCTGAGGACACAGGCGGTCGCAGCAGACGCCAGACAGATCACCGCAATAAGGAATCGACCACGAATCATGGGCGGATCATCCATCGTTCAATATTTTGATAGGTCGACATCAATTGCTCAGGCACCCCGGACACGTTCTTTCTGAACACTCCGTAGTCATCAACTTCCCAGAGTGGAACGATGAATGCCTGAGCGGCGATGTGATTGTGAATCGTGAAGAGCTTATCCTGAGCATCAGGGAAGCTGGTGGCGTAGTCGAGACCAACGATCTCCTGACGCATCCAGTCCGGAAACGCAATCAGTCGTTCGATGTTCAGTTTTGAATCGTTCGAAAGCAGCGGCCAGAGTTCCAGCAGCGGTTCTTCCATGCGGACGATGCGGTAGCAGAAATCCCATTCGGTATCCGGCAGTGGATTTCCCGCCTGATCTCCCTGAACAACGTCAATTTCGAATCCAATTCTCTGCCAGTAGATCATCATTCGTTCTGCGGCCGCTCGTGCAACCGGATCCGGAGCAACGACGAAGCGGAGCCGCGGAAGTTTGATGTAATCGACTTTGGTGTCCTTGCGGAACTTTTCTTCATCGATCGTGGTCTTGTTCTTCTTTGCTTCTGCTTTCGCTGCCTCCAGCAGCTTCATCAGTTCGGCAATCTGCAACTGACGTTCTGCGGCGAAACGAAGAGCGTAGGCCAGGCGAAGATTGAATCGAGGTGGCTCCTGCCGTGGCTCTGTCGCGTAACTTGTCAGATGCCACGCGGCACTCGTCGGTCGACCATACGTCAGTTCTTCACTGCGAAGAACGGTCGATTTCAAAAGGCCTTCACGATTCACTGCAAACGACAGTGAACGCCGAACCTGGGCATTGTTGACGCGATCCGACATGGGGTTGAAAACCAGAACATGGGTCTGCGGCAGTGCATACTTCCGCACCTGAAACGCAGAGGATGACTTGAATGCATCCACTTCCCAGGGCATCAGGTGAGGGACATAATCCACATCTCCGCGGATCAGCGCCTGGAACATGTTGGAACGATCAGCAAACCGATGTTCCTGAATCTCTGCAATGTGATACTTGCTGGAATCGAATCCGTCCGGCTCAGGAATCTGCCGCAGCCACGTGTGACCCGTCGCGTCCGACTTCACTCGACGAAATCGAGTTGAGACAACAGTGGTGTCGTGTGCTGGCGATGCCGAATCCGCTGACGCTGTGTCGGAACCGGAACCATCCGCTGTCAATGGGCGACCAGTGGCCGGGAATCTCAGCAGCGACTCAATACTGAGTGGTACACGAGTAAATCGAATACGCAGTTGCGAGGGAGAACGGACAGAAACTTCCTTCACGAACGAAGCAACTCGAGGACTGTAAAACGGGCTGTTCGGATTGATTCGGTCGGTGAGAGCATCGGCGATCTGATTGGCTGAAAGCAGAGGCTGAGACTGCCAGCCCGGGCGCGTTTCACGCAGAGTGAACAGAACTTCCCGGCCCAGGTCGGCGGGGTCCCAGACTTCAAAAAAGCTGGAACGGAAGTACGTGAGTTCATCCGCCGACGACGGTTCGAACAGACTGACTTCTTCCAGTTCGCGATGACGTTCAAGATGTTCGAGGACAGACGGGTAAACCGATGGTCCTTCGAAATCGTTCGTGCCGACTCGCAGCACCTGATGTCGGGAAAAGAACTGCGTGAAAGCCGCTCGTGAGTTGCCCGAGGTTGGCCAGATGGCTTCTGCTCGCCGAGCAAGTTCGGCGGCGGTGGCGAAGTCACGTTCCTTTGACTTTTCACCGGCCTGCCCGAGCAGTGACTCGCTTTGCCCCTGAAGTCGATTCTGAGTTGCCCCAACGAGTTCATGGTTCTGCACAATCTTTTGAACACGAGTCAGCAGATAGCGGACCTTGCGATAATCTTCCTTCGTGATGGCATCGTCGATCATTGGCCCGACGATCCGTGTCAGTTCTGATGGCAGCTGAACGCTGTCCTTGTTTCGGGCGGTCACTTCATCCAGCAATGCCAGTGCTGCATAGGTTTCACCTGCTTTGGCGCGTTCCGCAGCTTCCACCAGCAGCAGTCGTTCGAATCGGGGCGTCGACTTTTCCCAGTTGGGAATTTCTGTCTCGACTCGCAACAATAGTTCGTACGACGTTCGAAAGTCGCCGGCTTCCAGCAACTGGTCCACTCGCTGCAGCATCAGGTCTTCGAAGAAGATAATCTCATCGATCTGGTCAACGGGAATACCATAGTCGTTCAGGTCACCCGGAACTTTAACCAGCAGTCTCTGGAGGGATTTGAGTCGATTGGCACGAAACTCACGTTCCTTCTGGTTCTGCGGGCGAGACGCTTCGACCTTCTTGTAATCCTCCGCCATCTTCTTCAGCGTATCAGGGCGAGGATAAATCGGGACGACGACAAGGCAAAGGCGGTCAGCCTGAACGGGTGCCTTGAGCACCACCCAGTCAAACTCCTTGTCGTCCACATCTGCACGCAGCAGAGCCTCGGCTGTCGGCAGCTGCATGTCCGTGAGCTTCGGCAACGTCGGTCGCTCAACTTTCTCGTCTGCCATCAGCGGCCCACAAAGGGTCGCGACGGAAAGAAAGAGAACAGCCACCCCGAGTCCAGAGTTCAACTGTTGTTTGAATACGGTCCTCATAGATCTCATCTCTCAGGTCTGGAACCTGAAGTTATCGGGCGAGAGACGGGTTGACGGAATAAAGACTGCCGTCGAAGCCGACCACAACGAGCTGACCATTGACCTGCCGAATTCCGGACTGAATTGCCTGCCCAATACTGAGCTGTGCATTTGACGGAGCTCCGTCAGTGTTCAGGCGAGTCAGCAAGCCGTCGGTTCGTGCCACGACAATACCGCCCTCAACTGCGACGGGATTGCCCGCCAGAGCAAATCCTTCAAGCGGCAGAGCACCGGCATCCGGCAGAGACTCTTCGATACGAAAGACTTTCGCCTGAACTCCACCAACTTCAACAAAAACAAAGCCGCCTGCGACTTTTGGTGTCGCTGTGGCGACGCCGCCCAGGTCCTTCTCAGCCAGGATCTCCAGCGTGGATGCCTGCATGAGCAATAGTTTTCCATCAGTGGTCGGTACAAACAAAAACCCATCCGCGACAGCAGGAGGAAGTTCTACAACCTGAGGGACCTTTGTCACACTGAGTTCTGCCAGCTGCGGCTTTGGAGTCGGACGATATTCGACCTTAATAAACTCATTCTGTGATGTAATGCCCAGGACCTGAGTCCCCGAAATCGCGACGACACACTTCCATGGCTGAATATCGCCGCTGGTCTGTGTTAATCGATAGTCTTCAGCCGTCTTGCCACCCGTCATTCCGGAAAGGTGCAGGCGACCAGGCATTGCGAAGACCGCACCGGCGTCAATCACTGCAGGAGCAACCTGCGGCGGATCCGGAAGGGTCCAGCGTCGTTCCAGTTGTCCTGTGGTAGTAAATGTCCACATGGATGGTTCTGGTGTGCCGCACCAGGCCGCAGGACGACCATCGCTCAGCACAAGTCCTTCGATCGTTGAAGAGAGTTTCTCCGGTAGCCGAAACTGACTGACGGTATCCAGAACGAATCCGGACTTGCCGAGATTGGCAACCGGGATTCGATACGATTCACCATAATCGGTCAGAGCCAGCAGTGATTCACCGCCGGTAGCGGGTGTCATTGCGACGATTCGAGACCCCAGCACCGTTCTCCAGATGCCCCGCATTTGCTCGCGGTCAGTGCGAGTGAAGAATGTGGAAGACAGATCCGCCTGCTGCGAACGAGTCGTCAAAAAGACCGATTCGTCGATCAGCTGAATGGGTCGAACGTGGAAGCCTTCCGCTGTCGTGGTGGTGTCCAGTTCGACACTGTTCGTTTTTGTTTGAAGCCTGCGGAGGTCTCGCCCGGCGAGCCAGACCTGCCCGCCAGGTCCCGCCAGCAGAAACATGTCCGTCTGAGTACCTTCTTCAAGCTGATTGGCACCGACCAGAGACAGTGGCTGCTGACCCGGATCATCACCGACTCGAAACGCTGTGACTCGCTGCGGCGTCGATGGAACAAACAGCTCATAACCTCGCAGGAGACACGGGTCATGCACCTGTCCGTCGACGCTGTCAGATGCCACGATCGTCAGGCTTCCGTCTGCTTCCTGCTGCAGAGTCTGCACGCGGGCCTTTTCGGCCGTGTCGTTGTCGACCATCAGGAAATAACGACCGGCCGAAAGCATCGGAGCACCCACGCTTCCTGTGCGATGCGGGATGTGAGACACAGCAAGACAGGAAAACGGATTCAGGCTAATCGTGTAAACGAGAGTCTGATCTCCCGGAAGAACCATTTTGGTCGAGTCACTGGAAAGTGCTGGCGGACCATAGACGGGTTGCGAGAACTTGAGCTTTGCCTGAGCGCGCCCGTTGACGCTTGCGATCTGCCAGAGTTCATTGTTTTCGGTCGTGACATAAATCGTGTCCGACACAATCAAAGGGGCCGCTGTTGGCCGAGATTCAAGCGACTGACGCCAAATGATGTGACCATCAGCCTCAGCAAGCAGCTGAAGTTCTTCGGCCAGAGTCGAATAGACCAGAATACCGGTCTCGGAACCCTTCACGACAACGGGAGCAAACGGCGAATCCACGCCGATGGTTCGCTTCCAGCGAGGATCACCGGTCTCTGCGTCCAGTGAGAAACAGCTGTCGAGTCCGATGGCGTACACGAATCGGCCTTGTGAAACGAAGTCCGACGCTGCCTGAGTTCGGAGAGCAAGCGACTGAGACGGAAGTGGTTCTGTCGCTGCTTCCGCCTTCAATCCATCGCGTCCCAGATCCGAGCGTACGACAAATTCCTTTTCGCGATTCAGAATGTCAGTCAGCATCTTCTGAACGTCTTTGTCGTCCTTCAGGCTGGAGTATTTGTCGATCAGTGCCTGACGAACCGCGACAGCGCCAATGGTGTCGCCTTTTTCCAGAAGCGCTTTGATCTGGTCGAGCGTGTTCTTGAAATCCAGCTTCTTTGCAATCGCGCCTTCTGCGATACGCTGACGTTCCACCAGGAACTGTTCACGGGAAGTCGGGATGCCGGCTTCGCCGGAGTAACGGCGCAGGAGATCCACGGCTTTGCGGCTGACTTCGAGTGCTTCAGCGGAGGCCGCAACTTCAGCGACAATCGCACCCGCGTAAGCCAGTCGGTCGGCATATCGGCGCATGTTGTCTTTGACGCCGTCGAATCCCGGAAGTTCTCCGCATTCCGTGATCATGGTCTGCATTTCCTGCATGCCTTTGATGACATCAGGAGTGTTGGTGAAAATCAGCTTTTCCACCCTGGATCGATGCAGGCCGATCTTTGCTGCCGGGCTGTTCTGTGTCTTCGGGTAGTTCTGGAGGAACTTGGAGAACTGCACTTCGGCATCGAGATACTTCTGCTGCTCCAGAGAAGCGTTCGCTTCTTTGAAGAGACGATCTTCCTGATTACGGGCGTTGATGACCCAGAAGATAGCGGCCAGTACGAAGGCACCGATCGTCGTTCCCGTCAGCAAAAGGACGACTGGCGATCGGCCGATCTTCTGTTCGCCGGGACGCTCCGGTCCACCCGTCAGTTTGTCGCTCAGCGAGCTCAGACGTCCCCGCTTCAACTGCTGGCGAGCCTTTGCCGAAAGCGCATCCTTTGCGGCATCATCTTTTTCGTCGTCGTTCTTTGCAGCTGCCACTGTTTCTTCCAGTTATCTACTAAACCTGTCGGTTGGATTTGTCTAACAGCCTGGGGAAACCAGGTCTTCGGTCTTAGTTCTCAACGATCTTGTTCTTGACTCGAGTAAATCCTGCCTGTGCCGCAGCGTCAATCACCATGACTCGAGCTTCGTGTGTTGAATCCGGATGCAGTTCCAGTTCTACATCGGTAGTGTCAGCGCTGAGGTTCTTTTCCGCTTTCAGAAGGTCCAGAATCTCGCGATACGTGGTGGCCTTTTTCGTTTCGTCCACAAACATCGTGTTATCGGCTTCCACAAGCACCTTGACCGCGGCGCTGGATTCGTCCTGTTCGACCTGGACCTGTGTGGACACACCGTCCGTCTTTTTTGCAGGTGGCACATCGAAGGCCTTCTGCATGCTGAACGAAGCGGTCACCATGAAGAAAATCAGCAGCTGGAATGTCACGTCCACGGCAGGCGTCAGGTCGATCGCTGCGTTATCAGCGGGTCTCGGTTTGCGAGGAGGAGGATCGTCGTCATCTTCACTCGCCGTTGCCACTGCCACCGGTTCTGCTTCCACGACTTCAACTTCTTCGAAGTCGTTGTTGACCGCCTGAGATTCCGCCCAGCGGCTGGCCATCACGCTCGTCTGATACACCGGTGCTCCCGGCTGCATTTCGAGACTGTCTTCCACCAGTTCCGGAGGCAGGCTGCCAGTCAGCTTGATCTGCTTTTGACGCTCTTCTTCGGCCAGCTTTTCCAGCTCTTCCAGGCGAGGAAGACGCACGAGATCCAGTGAACGTCCCTGCTTGTTCGCAACGATCAGCTTCTTGATGTCTTCCAGCACTTCGTCTGCAGACTGATAGCGCAAGCCTCGTCGCTTCGCCATCATTCGATGGACAACGCGGCAAACGATATCGGGCAGCGCCGGGTTCTTCTTCTTCAGGTTCGGCGGCGGGTTCTTCAGATGCTGCATCGCAATCTGAACCGGAGTCGCTCCTTTGAACGGAGTTTCGCCGCAGAGAAGCTGGTAGCACGTGACACCGAATGAGTACACGTCGGAGCGAGGATCAAGCTCGCGCCCGCTCACCTGTTCCGGGCTCATGTACAGCGGAGTTCCCATCGTGACACCGTCTTTTTCGGTGCCCGATTCACCCAGCTGTGCCAGACCGAAGTCCGCCACTTTGACCTCGCCCTTTTTCGTGACGAGGATATTTTCCGGCTTGATGTCACGATGAACGATTCCTGCCTGACCGGCAGCTTTCAGAGCAGCCGCGACCTGCTTCATCACGTGAAAGGCGGATGCAAGATCCGGGTTACCACGTTCCTTGATGATTGACGCCAGGTCTTTGCCCTGAACAAACTCCTGGGCGATGTAGTGGAGGTCGCCTTCCTGACCAATCGTGTACACCTGGACGATGTTGGGATGATTCAGGCCGGCAGCCATCATGGCTTCCTGCTTGAATCTCTGAAGCATGTCCTGACCGGAATGAGCCATCAGCGACGGCTTCATCACCTTGACAGCGACATAACGCTGCAGGCTCGTCTGCTCTGCAAGAAATACCTCAGCCATTCCACCGCTGCCCAGCTTGCGCAGGAGGTGAAATTCGCCAAGTCTTTTGTCCGTCAGATCATTCATGTCAGACGCTGCCATAGTGGTTACTCACGTCGATCCTGCACAGCGTAATGGAATCCGATGTTCGGAATCTCGGAGATCATTGTTTCGATTTCGCCGGTGAAGCGATTTGGAACATCCTTGTCCCCCATGATCATCAGGTCGATCCCGTTGGGATTCGCCCCGGCCTCTTCATTCAGACGTGCTCGAAGTTCATCCAGCGTGATGGGCTTCTTGTCGATTTCCATTACCGGGTCGGTGTTGGAATCCACTGGTGCCTTGATCACAAGCTTGATCGCGATCTTGGTCATTTCCGTCGCACCACCGGACACAGATCGTGGCACAATCGCCGGCGGATTGCCCTGCATGGTGGATGTGACCATGAAGAAAATCAGCAGCTGAAATGTCACGTCAATCATCGGGGTGATGTCGATTTCCGTGTCTTCCGGCGGACGGACCTTCCGGACAAACGGTGCATCATCATCTTGAGCGGCCATTACACACCAATCAGCAAAGTCTGTGTGACGCAGGGAACCAGGCGGATCTTGAAGAACTGTCCGTCAGCTGACTTGAAGCCACAGCGGGCCGGAGCCTGCCGAACTACTGACCAGCGCGAGCCTTTGCTGCTGCGAGGTCATCCAGGAATTCACCCGTGCCCTCGTCAATGTTTTCCTGAAGCTGCTTGATGCTGTTCTGAGCAGATCCCTGAAGAACGATCAGCGGAATCGAAATGGCCATCCCGGCGGCAGTTGTCCATAGAGCAAACGAAATGTCTGCCGACAGTTCTTTCGGGTCGACCCCGGTTGCCGCAGCACCGGCGATCTTTGCAAACGCGTTGATCATCCCCAGAACGGTACCCAGCAGTCCCAGCTGCGGAGCCGTCTTAATGCTGGTTCCGACCCACGAGTTCATTCGGTCGAGACTTCCCAGGATATCTCGCTCAAACCGCTCGCCGACGATCTGACGAATCTTCTTCATCGGTTCGTCGCGAGACTGCAGGGCAAGCAACGCCAGTTGGGCCAGAGCTTTGTTCCAGACCGCAGGGGTGTCACAAAGCTGTATTGCTCCGTCAAAATCCTGTCGATCCAGGCATTCGCCTACTTCGTTCAGGAACGCCTTCTCAGATGCGTCCCCTGGGAACCGCTTCTGACTGATACGACGCATCAGAAGCAGACCGGCATACAAACCACCCGCAGCACAAACCGCGATTCCAACCCAGATCGAATTTTCAACGATCTTCATGAAGGTGGAAGCACCAGCAGCCGGAGCTGCAGCTGCAGCGTCCTGAGCCAGCATGCCAGTCAGTCGGACGATATCATCAAACCTCATCATGGGAGATTCCAACCTGATTCAAACTCAGGGACCGAAGGACACAGAGACCAGTCGCAACGCGAATCCCATTGATTCGCAGGTTTCGCGAACAGGCGCTTTATTTCAAAACCTGTTTCGTCACAAAAAACTCATATCCACTTCCCTGCCGTCGAACTCCAAATGTGGTTCGTCGAATCGCGGAAGGCTGCTGATTCTGATAATCAACTTCCAGCTGTGCCATCTGCTGCTCCGTCTTCGCCGGATAAAAATGGATGATGATTCCTTTCGATCCATCCAGCCCGGCTTTCTTGATCAGTTCCATGTCCGCTTTCACTCGCTCCTGACTGCCATCCTGCCAGTTCATCCAGAGTCTCTTTTCGCCATCGCCGTTTCGTACTTCACGAGTATCCGGTCGTGGTTTGCTCATATTGCTGACGTAAATCAGTCGGCTTTCTTCCTTGATCAACAGCCCCAGTTCAATGCCAAAGTAGTCCAGCTGAGCGGCGTAGCTGTCGAGGTCCCCTTTGTCAGCAAACTCGACAATCCATCCATTCTCACGCTTCGCACCACCTCGGCCCGGCCCGCCACTGCCGAGTGGTCGCCCGCCGGTGCCATCGGCACTTCCCGGAATGCCGGACGTCTGATTCTGAGTCGACTCATTGGGGGCTACGATCGTTGAGGCATTTTCAGAAACTTCAACGACCTGCTCGACGACTTCTTCCAGCTGAGTCACGTCCGTTTCTTCGTTGGCCATGGAAGGGTCAACCGTTGCGTCTTCCGGTGATTCGACTTTCGGCGTCGCATCCGGAGTGCCGTCTTCCCAGCCACCGTCACCGGCAGGCATCAGTTCCACTTTGCGTGAAACGGGTGCCGGCAACAAATTGGACAGCCAAATAAACAGCATCACGACAAACGTGAGGCCCGCACAGAGCGCTGAGGTCTGAAGGATGGAAACGGCAACATCATACTTCGTCAGTTTGATGTGCGGCGCACGGGCGTTCATTCCTCGGCGGCTTGATCCTGCGGTCGACATACCCAATCCCAAAAGAGTTCCTCAGGACCCGTCTTCGGGGTCCAAAGGGCCAATCCAGAATTTCAATGATCACTTCTTTTAGCGAATGATCTGTTCAGTGACAAAGAACTCATATCGTCCATCTGCAGGACGGACGGAAAATTCTGTCCGAAGGATGTTCCGAACGTCATTTTGGCCCGCCGCCTCCTGCTCCAGCCGGTCCAGCTGCTGCTCCGCGTCGCCGGAAAGGTGGTGGACAAATTCTGCACCCTGTAAATCGATGCCGGCCTGCTGAAACAACGCCTCGTTGGCGCGGCCGAGAGGAGTGTCGCGGCCTTCTGACATGGCAAACCGCATGTCGTCAGCCGCCTGCTCCAGCGTTTGACGCGAAACCGTCACTTTGCCGTCGGCGTCGAAACGGAGAGTTGCCACCGTCCCATCAGTAGATTGGGCAGACACATCAATCCCCAGCTGACCGAGCTGACGCTGGTAGTCAGCGAGGTTGTCACATCCCAGCTCTATTTGCCAGGTCCGGGTGACGCGACGTTTGCCTCCGACAATCGGGCTGTTTCCGTTCCCTTCCACTTCCGTCGGAAACCCGGAATGTGGCCGTCCAGGCTCTTCAGGCATGGAATCGAACATCAGTGCGGTCGGAATGGCCAGTCCGGCTTCGAAGAGTTGGTCGGCTGGCAGGAATGAAAAGACCTGTTCATTCGGCGGGCTTGATTCATCGATTTCGTCAGGCGCTTCAATGGCGCCAGGCTGAGGCGGCAGCGCTTCTTCGCCGGAAGTAAGGATGCGTTCAAACTGAGGCGGGGGCGAGATTCCTTGTCCCGACGGTCGTGGATTGCCAAGCCAGGCAATGATCATGCAGAAAAGAAACGATGATGCACCGATCAGGCAGACACTGAGCATCGTCACGACTCGGTCCAGTCGCGAAACCTGAAGGGACGGTACGGCCAGATGCGATTTTGGAACAGGACACCCCGGGCTCATGCCCCGTACTCCTTCTGCGGATGGAACGACGGACAATGATCAACCAGCGCCGGTTTGACGTGCAGGTCACCGAACAGACTTCTGGCCCAAAGTCTTTTGCTGGAATTGTGGTGGTGAGGAACCGGATGCTACTGACGGCAATTCTCAGAAGTCAACGGCTCTGCCCTTCGTTTCACGAGGCACGATGATTTGTAGGTGCCGACTGCCGGGCGGCACTTCGCGGCCTCGCCGCGACCAGCGGCCCTGTCAGTTTGCCACCTTCTTCAAAGCACAACGTGGAAACGACATCGCCATGCGATTGCTTCATGGCGAGCGGGATTGAATGACGAACGTGCCAGAATATGGGTTCGCCTTGCGGCGAAAGTCCTTTCCGACAGATCCGGCAGAAAGGACCGACTTTGGCAAGCATTCGCGACTACGCCATTGGCCGAACTCGGCTGGGTAAATCGTTGTCATTTGAATTGGAATCCTTGATGATCAACGCGGTCGCGGGGTCGAGGTTGTGAAGACGGAATCCGGGAGACACTTGCCAGATGGACGACATAGATTCCACAAAGCCATACATCCTGACAGTTCGGAACGTCCTGTCATCCGCCGAATGTGAGTCACTCATTCAGCGTATTGAGTCGCTGCATCCGGAGGTTGCGACGATCAACACCGTGTTCGGAGCACGCGTCAATCGCGATGTTCGCAACAATGATCGCGTGATCTTTGAGGATCAGGCGCTCGCCGATCTGCTGTTTGAACGGGTGCGTTCGCAGGCTCCGGCTGAGATCCATGGAATGACGCTCGTCGGTGCCAATGAGATGTTTCGCTGCTATCGCTACAAGCCGGGCATGCGTTTCGCGCCGCATGCGGATGGCGCGTTTGTGCGAAATGACGATGAGCAAAGTTTCTACTCGTTCCTTGTCTATCTGAATGAGGGATTTTCCGGCGGAGCGACAACATTTTTGACGAACCCGGAAGTTGCCATCCAGCCTGAAACCGGGATGGCGCTCCTGTTTCAGCATCCGATCATTCACGAAGGCAGCATCGTGAAGTCCGGTGTGAAGTATGTGGCGAGAAGCGACTTGATGTACCGTCGCGTCCCAGCTCAGGCCCACTAAACGTCCGTGGCAAGAAGGGGTCGCGATTGTGAAATTCTCGGCAGACGAGTTTGCGAGACGCTCCGCATCGCTGAGCGATCCTGACCTTTCAGAATGGTGGCGCCGGGCGAACTTTTCCAATGGCTTTGAGGGCACTTCCGACGCTCTCGCTGATGCCGCATATGCCGCTCTGTTGCATTGGTCTCAAACTCCATTCAACGAAAGAGAATCACTCCAGTCCCAGGGTGTTCAGGGGGCCGGATTGGCGTTCGCGCGATGTCTTGAGAGTGCCGGTGACGAATCATTTGCCATGACAAGGCGTTTTGGCCGGCTGTTCCATAGCACGAATATCGGCGTCGCATTCTGTGCGATCCGACTCTTTGATAATTACCTCCTGACACCGTACACCATATTTGTAATCGATCATCTGGTTCAGGTGGCATCCGCCGCGGAAGTGCCGGTTTCTCCTGGTGTCATGAGCCTCCGAGCAATCGCGTTCAAGGTGCTCTATGATCTTGATGCCAATTTTCTTGTGTATCCGTCGCTTGCGAGGGCCTGTGAGGAATGCATCTTCGGCTGCCGCGAATGGTCGAATGGAACTGGAGCACGGGCACAGGAATATGGCGATACGCTTTTGAAACTGCTGAAGTACCGCCCGAGGAAACCAGCAATCTGAACGGGGCGTCATCGGGAAAGATCCTGCTTTTGGTGACATCTCAGCGATTGGGGCACGAGACGCTGTGGTGCAATGCAGGTTCCCAGCCGTCAACACGTGCTCGCGTGGGACGTTGCGAGGAACTAAGATTCCTTCCTGTCTCATTCTTCCCACGCAGGAAATCCACGCCATGATCTCCCTCCGCACGTTGATGCTGTGCTGTATCGTCCTTTTTGGTTTTCGTTCCGCTGTTGCTCAGGACGTTGAGTTTGCTGACTTCGAAGGCAAAGACTACGGCACATGGGTGGCGACCGGTGATGCGTTCGGGGATGCTCCAGCCGCTGGGACTCTGCCGGGCCAGATGCATGTGGAGGGATTCCACGGCAAGCAGCTGGTCAACTCGTTTCGAAACGGGGACGGATCGACGGGAACTCTCACATCGCCGGAATTTACCATCGACCGCCACTTCATTTCCTTCCTGATCGGTGGCGGCGGGCATGAAAACAAGACCTGCCTGAATCTTCTGATTGAAGGCAAAGTCGTTCGAACTGTGGCTGGGTCGAATCTGGCTTCCGGTGGTTCCGAACGTCTCGAACCTCTCTCGTGGGATGTGAAGGAGTTTGCCGGTCGAAAGGCGAAGCTCCAGATCGTTGATGAGGTGACGGGCGGATGGGGACACGTCAATGTCGACCATATTGTCTTCACGAACACGAAGCCGCCTGCTCTGCTGAAGGATGCTCAGCGAGAACTGGTGGCCGACAAACGCTGGCTCGTGCTGCCAGTCCGTACGGGAGCCGCCAAGAAGGTGGTGTCTGTTTCCGTTGATGGTCATGTGGAACGAGCGTTCGAGATTGAGCTGGCGGACACGGACCCGGAATGGTGGTCCGTCCTGGATGTCAGCTCGTTCCACGGCAAGACTCTGACGATCACGGTCAATCAGATGCGTGACGATTCGAAAGCCCTGTCCTCGATCTTCCTCAGCGAGAAAACCCCGGAGAAGGACCTTTACCGCGAATCCCTTCGGCCGCAATTCCATTTTTCCCCGGCCCGAGGATGGAACAATGACCCGAACGGAATGGTCTTCTACGAAGGTCAGTGGCACTTGTTCTTCCAGCACAATCCCTATGGCTGGAACTGGGGAAACATGCACTGGGGTCATGCGGTCAGCTCCGATCTGACGCACTGGACCGAGACCGGCGAAACGCTGTACCCCGACCATCAGGGAACGATGTTTAGCGGATCCGCGGTGGTCGACTGGAAGAACACGTCCGGCTTTGGAGATGGCAAGGTCCCGCCGCTCGTTCTGTTCTACACGGCTGCGGGTGGAACAGGACCGCAGTCCGCCGGCCAGGGGTTTACTCAGGGGCTTGCGTTCAGCAAAGACTCCGGAAAGACATGGACGAAGTACGATAAGAACCCGGTGCTTCGCGAAATCACCGGAGGCAATCGTGATCCGAAGGTGATCTGGCATGAGCCTTCTCAACAGTGGATCATGACGTTGTATGTCGAACGAAATCCGAAGCAGACGATTGAGTTTTTTGGATCAAAGAACCTGAAAGACTGGACGTTGCTGAGTGCCATTGATGGCTTCTTCGAATGTCCGGACTTCTTCGAACTCCCGGTCGATGGGGACTCAAAGGAGACACGCTGGGTTCTGACTGCGGCCAACAGCGAATACATGCTCGGCTCGTTCGACGGGAAGACATTTACGCCCGATGGACCCAAGCTTCCAGGTCATCGAGGTCGCGGATTCTACGCGGCTCAGACATTCAGCGACGCGCCAAATGGACGAAGGATTCAGATCGGCTGGCTGCAGGCTCCTTCGCCTGGAATGAGCTTCAACCAGTGCATGTCGGTTCCCCTTGAGCTGACTCTTCGCACAACCTCGGAAGGTATCCGTCTTCACTGGGCACCGGTTCCGGAGTTCAAATCGCTTCAGGCGGACAGCAAGACGATCGCTCCGAATTCCGAACAGCCCGTGCCCTGCCCCGAACTCTGCCGCATCCAGCTGACGGCCACGCCGAATGATGGCACTGTCGAGCTGAACGTCCGCGGCGCCGTGGTGACATTGAATGGCGCGACAAGGGAATTGAGTGTCAACGATCACCGTATCAAGCTGCCAGAGTCCTCAAAGGATACGATTGACATCCTGGTCGATCGAACATGCCTTGAGATCTTCACCGCCGACGGAGCTGTCTATGTTCCATTCCCCTTCATTCCCTCTGCTGACAACAAAGAGATCAGCCTGAAGCGAACAGGCAAAGCCAGCGTCGAGAGTCTGACGGTCCACGAAATCAGGAGTTCATGGGAACGCTGAAGTTCGTCGTGGCGCCAAAAGTAGCGGCAAGGCGCAAGCCTTCCGGTGAGTCTGCGTCATCGGCTTTCCGGACAGTTTGCGCCGTTCCAGCTTTGCTTCTTTCATCGCGTTGCTGCGCGGGCCTGTTCACAGTGCGTGAATCAGCTCCGCCACGATCGGGGCATCAAGAGCGATACCTCGGAGAAACTCACTGGGCAGAATTCTTGCGCAGGGAAAGCCGATAAAGAACAGGTGTGGCCACGCAGGATGTTGAAACCTGGTCAGAGCGGGCTGACCGCGCGGGTGGCGAGGAAACTCGCTGCCAAGAAATGGAGTGGCGAACTGATATCCGGTTGCGAACACCAGCGTGTCGTATTCGTGCCGCGTCCCGTCTTCCATGAAGGCAACGCCGTCGCGAAACTCTCTGACCGCCGGGCAAACCGAGACTTTCTGCTCGGCTCGGAATAAGCGAAACCCGCGATCAAAGGCGGGGTATGGCGACAGCTGTCGGCAATGAGATCGAACCAGCCAGAGCGGCAGGCGATGGGAGACAAGGTGAACCCAGTCATGGATGTCGCGGCCCAGGAAGCGGCGCTGGATGAGGCGGATTCGACGTCTTGAACTGAGAGTCACGTCAATTCCGGCGGACGCACATTCCTCGGCCACTTCCACTCCGCTCATCCCGCCACCGATCACCAGCACACGTCGACCGCGAAAGGGTTGCGGCCCTGGCCAGTCGCGGGAATGGAGGACGGTGTCACAGATCTCCGGTCGACCGGGAATATCAGGAAGTCGAGGAGTGCCGACCATTCCCGTTGCGACGACCACCGCACGATAGTCCGTCGATCCGCTCTGAAATTCGACTCGCATGCCACGGTCCGCCTGTTCGACACGCACGACATCGCGCCGCTCCACCGTCAGACCAAGCTGCCCCGCATACTCGTGCAGATACCGTCGATACTCCGGAAACGTCACGTACTCAGCGGAAGTCCTGAGCGACCACAACGGAAGGGTGTTATAGCGTGCAGGAGACAGCAGCTGACCGTGTTCACGAAAGTCGTTGTACGCTCCAGCCGGGATACCGCGGCGATCGATCAGTTCAAACGCAACGTTTCGCTGCTTGAGGCATGCGGCGACAGCAAGTCCCGCCGGCCCGGCTCCGATGATCAGGACGGGAGCCGGCATCATCAGACTCCGCCGTCGAGGATCACAGTCTCGCCGTTCATGTAACTGTTTTCGTCGGAGATGAGGAAGGCCGCAAGCTCCGCCGCCTCTTTCAGCGTTCCAAGACGTCCCAGCGCGCAATGATGCAGGTAATCGGCGAGACCGGTCTCCGGCACATTGGTGCCCATGCCATCATCCAGCAATCCCGGAGCAAGACACAGGACTCGAATCTGGTGGCGTGCGAGTTCCTTTGCCATGGCCTGCGTAAACCCTTTCACGGCGGCTTTGCTGGTCGCATAATGCACTGGGGCGATCAGCATCCTGGCTCCCGCGAGAGAGCCGATATTCAGAATGACGCCTGATCGTCGGCGGATCATTCCTGGAAGCACGGCCTTGCAGGTCAGGAACGACCCTTTGACATTGATGTCCAGCACATGATCCCAGTCTTCCTCGTCGATCATGGCCAGAGGCAGCATCTGAGTGACACCGGCGTTGTTCACCAGAATATCGATGCCGCCCCAGTCACGTTCCAGCTCGCGCACCGCGTTTTCGGTTCCGTCCAGATCAAGACTGCTGACGCAGAAGGAACGAGCTTCCGGGCCGCATCCGAGCCTTGCTTCTTCCGCAGCTTCGGCATGACGAACATAAGTCAGCGCGACTCGAGCACCCTGTTCGGCAAATGTGGTGCACAACGCCCGGCCCAGTCCGCGCGAGCCACCGGTGACAAGGATTCGTTTGCCGGGCAGACGAAGTTGCGTGGTATTCATGGTATGCGTCACTGGCCGGGAATCCTGATCTGAGCCGTGCCGATCGGGCCCGTGTACCGGGAGTCTCGGTGGCGATACATCATGTTATAGGCACATCCTGGCATCAGTCGGCCGTCCGGTAATGCGTAATGCGTGCAGCATTTTCGGATACGGTCGACTTCGAAGGTATGTTCATCCATAAACGCGTGGATGAAAACTGTCTTCACAAGACCTTCGCCAAGACGCAGTCGTTCCTCCAGTTCGATTCGGCGGTCTTCCGGAAACATCAGGCGAAGTGCTCGCTTGAGTGTTCGCAGGATCCGCGGACTGTCCGGAATCTGGCCGGCAGCCGACCAGAGCTGATCGATCGTGTTCCGCAGCATTTCATCAAAGCGATCATCGGGGCGAATTGTTCCCCGATTCGTAATGGCTGCGATGTAGTTTTCCAGTTCGATAAATCGTGGAAATGGGACGCAGCCCGCGTCGGTCTTCAGCAGATAAGTCAGCGCAAAGCAGCCGGGATGCGAACACGGCAGCGGAAGAAAGTCCGAACGCTTCAGGTCGCCGCTGGTTTGTTCTTCCATGCATCGCACGATGTCAGGAATCGTGACAACGTCCAGTGGATTATGAGGGCCAAACTGTCCGCCGCCGGTGCCTGTATACGCCGCAGGCTGAAACATCAGAGACAGGATGAAGTCCTTCTCCAGAAGCAGCCGCACACAGTCTCCAATTTCGTGGTCGTTGACACCTTTTGCAATCGTGGCCACAACGGTGGTTCGGACACCCGCGCGTTCCAGATTTTCCAGCGCCTTGTGTTTGACGGTGTCGTGACGCCCCGTGCCACGCAGCACACGCAGAGACTGGTTACTTAATGAGTCCAGCTGAAGATTGATATAGACACCGCGCTCCGCCAGCTGCTGGCAGAAATCCCAGTCCGTGGCAATTCGTAGTCCATTCGTGGAAATCGAGATTCGCGTGAGCTGACGATATTGCCTGGCTTCGTCGATGAACTGCAGGATCTCGGGATGCAGCATCGGTTCGCCGCCCGAAAGGTTCACCGTGTCGATCAGCTCTTCTTTTCGAACGAGGCCGTCGAGAATCGAAACGAATTCGGTTCGCGACATATGATAGTTGTGTCGGTTCTGAACAATGCAGATCGGGCATTCGAGGTCGCAGTGATTTGTGATCTCGATGATGGGCAGGCAGGAATGCTGTTCGTGATCCGGGCACAGGCCACAATCATGCGGGCAGCCTTTTTCGACGTTCGTCGAGTACTCTTTGGGCTGGATCCCGGGCCTTGCGAAGGTCAGCGATTTGAGGAACCATTCGGCGTCCCCCGAGATTAGAGATTCCTGCAGGCCATGCCTGGAGCATTGCCGCCGCAGATAGACTTTTCCATCCCGGATGATGCGAGCTCCATCAACGAGTTCACGGCAGACGGGACACATCCCCCGGCTGAACGAATGAAATATCTCCTGCCCATCCTTCATCGGCGGCAGACGCAAGTCGGGGTTCATGATGGGCAGCAGGCTCATGAATTCCCCTTCGTCACGGCAGGCCTCGACTGTTCCATTTTCTGCAGGATGGCAGGGTCGACAAACCGAGGATCTTTCTGACGGTAGAGAACGTTGTATGAACACGTCGGGATGTTGCTGCCATCCGGTGCGGGAACTCCCACGCAGCATTTCATGATGCGACTGACATCGAAGCTCTCTTCGTCCATATGCGAGTGGATGTAGATGGCCTTTGCCCGGCGTTCTGCTTTCTTGCGACGTTCCGGAAGCGACAGGGGCGGGCGATCTGTCGGATACAGTTCACGCAACATTGTCTTCAGCGTTCGCATGACAGCACGACTTTCGGGGATGCGGTCGGGGTCAGCCCACAGGTCATCGATGATCTGGCGGAACACTTCTTCCAGCTGGTCACGCGGTTCGATATACAGAGACTCCGACAGCAGTTCGTACAGTCGCGTTCGCGGCATAATGCGGGAGAACGGCACGTAGCCGCCGTCGTCCAGCATCAGCAGATAGCAGATCGAATAACAGTGCGAATGCGCCAGAGGAGATGGGACGAAATCCTTCCACACAATCTTCCCCTCGGTCGCTTCTTCGATTCGACGGTGAAGATCGGGAATGGTGATGCGACCGGATCGATTGAATCCTGTTCCGCCCTGCCCCGTAAATGTCAGTGTGTGTAGTTCGAGTGAACAGAGGTTGGGTCGTTTCAGCACAAGGTCCAGCAGTTGTCCGATCTCGTCATCGTTGTATCCCGCAGCAACCGCCGGCAGCAGAGTGCCCGTGACGTCGTGTTTTTCAAGAAGGTCGAGGACCTTCAGTTTATGTTCGACGGTATTCGCACCCAGAAGAGCATGGTCGACTTCGGCACGAAACGTATCCAGCGAAAGAATGACTCGGGCGTCCAGTGCTGCCAGACGACGCGTATAGTCCTCATCCAGCAGTTTCAGGCCATTTGTCGAAATCGTCAGGCGGCGAATCCCGGCGTCATGACACATCTGCAGAAACTCCAGCAGCTGCGGATGCAGTGTCGGTTCACCGCCAGTGAAATTGATGATATCCAGCTCAGAATGCTCTTCCAGAAGGTGATGAAGAATCTGCTGCATCTCCTCGGTCGACATGCGATAAGCCCCCGTGTTTCTGTTAATCGTGTAACAGATGGGGCAGTCGAGGTTGCAGGACGATGTAATCGGAATAACGGGAAGATAGACCTTCTGCTGATGCGATGCGCAGGCTCCGCAGTCGAACGGACATCCTTTCTCGACCGGCCGCGAGATGCGTGCTGGCGGAGTACTCGGGGCAAGGAACGTCAGAGCGTCGAAATACCATTCTGCACTGGAAGACACCAGGCATGACTGGTGCCCATGCTCAGGACAGAATTTTTCAAAATAGACCGCGTTGTCGCGGACAATGATTCGAGCATCGACGCCCTGACGGCAGACCGCACACAGGCTTCTTGTCATCGAATAGTAAGTGTGGTTCTGAGTCTCGAGCAGGGGCAAGCGGTATTTAAATTCCATCGTTCTGTCCCGTCTGTAAAATCAGATCGCAGTCTTTGCCTGTTGACGCTTCACAATTCTCGCGACGGTATCGACCGTCAGATGATCAAAGAAGACTTTCAGCGGTACAGGGCCCTGCGCTGAAAAATCTGCCAGCACAGGCAGCAGCCCCGTCAGTCGCTCCACGGCCTGAGGCTGCAGAAATCCGTCTTTGGTGACCCAGTCCGGAGTCGCATCAAAGAATTCTCCGTAGCCAAAGTGAATCTCAAACCGCTTCTCAAGGACAAACTGCAGATCCACGAAGTCGAGCGAATCGGCCTGAAGATCGGCAATAAGCCGGCTGTGCGGCAGAACTTCGTCAAGGGGCACAAAAAGACGCTCGCTCAGGATCTGGCGAATGGCAAGCATCCGTGAATCGTCATGCGACTCTGCTGCTGTGTCTGGTTGAGAACTCATGAATCTGTGGGATCCTTTCGTCGCAGAACCAGGGCGGCATTTTGTCCGCCGAACGCAAAGGAATTGGACAGAACATATCGCTGCGTATGAAGTCTCACTGAGCCAGGAACATAATCCAGATCACAGTCCGGGTCGGGATCAGTCAGGTTAATCGTCGGATGAACCTTCCCGTTCTGCAGGCAGAGTGTAGCCGCAATTACCTCAACAGCACCAGCAGCAGCGATCAGATGGCCAATCATCGACTTTGTCGAAACAACAGGGACTGATCCGGCACGATCACCCAGCAGCTGTTTGATCGCGATCGTTTCCATCGCATCGTTCTTGGGGGTCGAACTGCCATGCGCATTGATGCAGTCAATCTGCTCCGGCCCGATCCCCGCGTCCCTGATGGCTCGCGACATCGCCTGAAACGCACCGCGACCTTCCGGATGCGGTTCACTGATTCCGTGTGCGTCGAAGGAATTGCCGTAGCCGACGATCTCCGCATGAATTCGGGCCCGACGTGCGATGGCGACATCACGATTTTCCAGCACCAGCAAGCCGGCTCCTTCGCCCAGCACAAACCCATCGCGGCTTCGGTCGAATGGTCTCGACGCCTGTGTCGGGCTGTCGTTCCGTGTGCTCAAAGCACGCAGCTTGCAGAATCCTCCCACGCCAAGAGGATTGATCATCGAATCCGTACCTCCCGCCAGCATGATCTGGCGGCGCCCGCTGCGAATCTCGTGAAATGCTGCACCAATGGCATCCGTCCCGGCGGCACAGGCTGACACATGCACCTGCGGCGGAACTTGCATACCCCAGCGATGACTGATGAGATGAGCGCACAGGTCGGACGGTGTCTGCAGGAACGTCAGACGACGCTCCCAGGATTCATGGTCCAGACTGACGCCTTGTCGAGACCATGTCAGCAAGTTCTGCAGATCCAGAACCTCAAGTCCAATTCCCAGGCTCAGTCCCGCGCTGCTGAGTCCTGTGGATGGATCAAGCCCGGCATCCTGAATGGCCTGTTCGGCGGCGACCAGGGCGAATCCAATTTTGCGATCGCGGAATTTGTCACACACGGACGTTTTGACTTCCGCTGCGATTCGACAGGGAAACTGCCCGGGATCGAACAGTGTCATCGGGCCAACGCCGGATGTTCCCGCAAACAAAGACGTTTCAAAATCGGCAATCGTCACTCCGATCGGCGAAACGACTCCCATGCCTGTGATGACAACTCGATGATTCATGACAGCCTCCAAATTGAGCCTGCATGAAACCCATCGCGCGTTCGAATCCGATGCTCCAGCTGATGACACGTTCCTGCCACCAGGCTCAGTGCGATTGCCAGAGATGCGGGACCGAGTGTGAGTGATAAGCTCGGAGCGACGCCGCTGGAAAACTCCTCTGCTGGTTCACACTCCGTCTGGAACGGATCAAAAGGCTGGTAAGCAATGGAAAGATCCTCAAGCACCGCGCAGGGTGAGCAGTCACGGCTGATGGCGTGGGACGATCGCTCCAGGATCAGGCACCCGGCGGAGTTTCGCAGGCGGGTTCCGTCGATCCCATGCTGGAGGCGGCTGAAGTGGTGCTGAACCAGCGCGTTCTGCTGGTCCGCAACTCCACCGACAACCGCTGCGTCGATGTCACCCGACCGTAACGCGTGACATGCACGTTCCAGAGCGACATACCACTGTCCCGGCCCGGGATAGCTCACGTAATAAGGACCCTGGATATTCAAATTCATCGAGATATGAAAGACCGGCATGTTCGGCAGGCAGCGAAACGTCAGCAGCCCGTTAATCGCGTGGTAACCGACTGTCGACAGCGCTTTCATGGACAGCGCCTGAGTTTCCGTGTCCGTGGCCGCCGTGGCCAGAGATTCCAGATCGTCCCGTTCAAACGGAACATAGCCGGTCGTCCAGTACAGGCCGATGCGGTCTCGCGGAAGTTCGTTCAGGCGTGCTTGTTCAGCCGACAGCCCCGCGGCGACAACCGCCAGATCATCCTGAGCTCCCATAAACTTGCGGAGTTTTGGATGACGGAGATACAGCTGAGGATCGCAGCGCGATTCGTTGGCGTCGAGGATCACGTGCCCCAGCCCCGTGACCGCCAGCGCTGGTTCCGATTCAGTGTGTTTCATGGGAAGGGACCAATGCAGGACTCGGTGTCAGTAGACGGGGTATTCCTGAGAAAACTCCCGCATCCAGAGCCGATACAAGGTTCGGCGCTGCTCATGCAGTCGTTCAGAGTCAACGGATTGCAGCATGAACATCAGCACTCCGCGAGCAATTCGGCGGTCGCCGTCCCTGGCTTCGAACTGCAGCTGCGCCGATGGGTCTCGAAAGCTCACCAGTTTCGCTATGATCTCCAGACGGGTCCCCGGACCAGCGCGACCATGAAACCTGGCAAGCTCAATCTGTGTCAGCAGTGCACGGCGCACTGAGTCCGGCTTGTTAAAGGACATCTCGACCAGAAAACCGGCCAGTTGCGCAGCGCCTTCCACAATCATTGCACCGGGATGAGTCGGGAAGTCGGGGAAGTGATCGTGAAGCGTTTCATCCGCCAGTGTCACGCACTTAATTCCAGTGGCCTGTTCCCCCGGCACCAGCTCCGTGATCTGATCGAGCAAGAAGTAGCGCATAGGGGTTTACTGCCGGGGCAGCCTTTCCACTGGTGTGAATGCAGATGAAAAACACCGGTCCGCGATCCAGAACAGCAAAACGATTCCCAGGGACATGATGGTCAGATAGGTGCGATGTGATACCAGCGCGGGCATTCGCCTGCCGGGGACATGAAACGCAAGATTGACGTTGAGTTCCGGCGCGGTCCAATAGCGAGTCAACAGGACCCAGACAACCAGCGCGACAAAGGCCAGCCACCAGACTCCGCCTGGCCACTTCAGTTCACGGAATGCAATAACGCCCAAGGCCGCGCCTCCAAAGTGCGTCAGCAGAGATGTCGGAATGAACTCACCGCCACCAATGAGCGACAGCAGCCAGAGCGGTATCCCCAGGACAAGCCACAACAGACCGATGGCAGAGACTGTCGGCGTTCCGGTGAGCATCCCGAGGCCAACCAGAACCGAAGCGATGTGACAGGCCCAGAGAGCATTCTGCATGTTTCCGAATTTCCAATGGTAGGCCACATGGCACAGGCAGAACGAGATGGCGGCCAGTCCCAGCCATCTCATAATGCACCATCCACCAGAATATTCTGGCCGGAAACATAAGTGTTATTCCGAGCGAACCAGGCGACCACATTCGCAATCTCGCTCATCGTCCCGACTCGCTTCAAAGCACAGTGTTTCTCATATTCTTCGCGAAGCCCCTGCGGCAGAGATCGCGAGACGCCTGCTTCCAGAATTCCTGGTTCGATGACATTGACTCGAATGTTGTCAGGACCGACTTCCTTCGACATCGCTCTGGCCATGCCTTCCAGCGCGGTTCGCGAAGTCGCGTAATGAATGGGAGACGGAAGTGGTCGAGTCCCGCTGACTGAACCGACCAGCACAATGTTGCCACCACCTGCAGTTCGCAGATGTGGCACGACTTCCCGGCATGCAAAATAAACACTGGAGACGTTAATCGTCATCAGTTCATCCCAGCCGGACCGCTGCACGTGATGCAGTTTCTGAGTCTGGTCGGGCGGAACTTCATCTCCCGGAGTCAGACAGATTGCCGCGCAGTGAATCATCGCGTCAATTCCACCCAGCTGCCCTGCAAACTCGGCAATGGTCTGCTGAAGCTGAGTCGTGTCTCGAAGATCCACACGCAGGCCAACCGAATCCGGGAGATCCCGGCGCAGTTCCCCGGCAACGGATTCGCCGGAATGATATGTCCAGCCAACCCGGACACCTTCCATATGAAGCCGTCGGCACACAGATGCCCCAAGAGCCCCGGAGCCTCCGATAACAACGCACCGATATTTCGTATTGCTGACCATGATGTGATTATGTCGAACTGTCACGGCGACACAGAAGCCTGCCGAAGCGAAAACACAGCAAAACAACTCGATTTAGCGGTCACGGTTGGTGCCACAGTTCACACAGGTCGGTGCCACAGTTCAGGTGCCATGCACCTGTATCTGAAAACTGAGTGTTTTTATTAGTTCTTCTGGTTTTCGTTGCGCAGTGAGGGACCCGCATGAGTCGGATTCCTGGGGCAGGTGCCACCACCAAAGCTGCCATGCAACTATGCCAGGAAAGTCAGTGTTTTTACTCGCTGTTTTCAATTCCTTGCGCGCGACGTCTTTTCGTCGAAGAGCGTTCCCACGGAAGAAATCCGGGATCAGTATTTTCTAACGTGCCAGTGCCACATGAGGGCCGGACTGGCGGATAATCCAGGTTCCGGGGGTGAGGCCGCTGACTGTTTCTGAGGTGCCGTCGGGCCAGCGGATTTCGATGTCGTATGGCTGGTCCTGAAGTCCGCCGAGGTGCAGTTCGTTGGCATTTGCAGATTGAAAGCTGCCGCCTCCGATCAGTTCCTGCCAGCCTCGCTCGAAACACTCCTGCCTCACACTTGGCTGCTCTCCCACCCCGAGCACCGCTGGACTATCGCCGAACGCCGACAACTCGAGCGACAACGCTGATCAGACGATTAGCATGCAGTTGACCGTGTGCTTACCCAAGTGAAAGTTGTTTGCCCAGACGGATGTGCAAATCGAAATGGCAATGGGCAAGGGGACCATAATTGGAAGACTTGGCAGAGGCCGGTTGTCGGCCGGCGACTTCGTCTTCGTCGATGGCAATCTCTGCGCGACTCTAAATAATGATGCGACGTTGAACACTCGTTGGGCCACAGAACCGGAGGCACAACAGTCGCCGTCAGCACGGTACTGGTTCTTGGACAGGCAGAGTCCTCTTACAACGGCGAGACATTGAGAGTCAGCCAATCACCCGCCACCTGGTTGACCCAGGTGGAAACAGGCTTTTGCACTACCCAGTTCTTGTGTGTCCGCACATTCCCTTACCCGTTCGACTCGGCGACTGTTCGTCCCGGAGCTACTCGAAATCGCTCCGACATTCGCAACACTCCCCGGATTAGCGTGTGAGACTTGTCGGTTCGCACTTGGTCGAAGTTTCAGGGCCGGGCCGGAAGCTGCTGTGCAGGCTGTGTTGATGCTGCTGAATCATAGTGGATGGCACCGTTTCCGTACCTGAGAGTCAGGAGGCGAGCGAAGTGTGATTGTTTCGCCCTTGCAGGGCTTTGTGCTTTGCTCGTGATGCAACCCGGGGCGTTGCCCCGGGCTGGCTTGTTATTGGCCGCGTTGGGCCGGAGAGTCGCCAATCGTCCTGACCTATCGTCCTGCCCAATCGCCCCGAATGGGGCAGCAACACACCAGCCTGGGGCAACGCCCCAGGTTTCTGGCCCATGCGATCAACAGCCCTGAAGGGGCGTAACACGTGCCATCGCCGGCAGATGCAAATAGAGGCTGATCATGTGGCGGGATGTGTTGTTCGATGGGCAGACTTCGACCCTTTCCTTTCGGTATCTGGCACTTCGTGCGTTGTTCTGACTTCCGCCAGAGTCCATAACACCCGCCACTTGGTTGACCCAGGTGGAAACAGGCTTTCGCACTACCCAGCTCTCCACGTCCAAACAAGCACACGCCGAATCACCAACGCTTCGCTTCCAGACGCAAAACCAGAGTGACTCGGCGGCCAGAACCTTCTGCATTCGTCCAGCGACGTCTGGTAGTGCAAAAGCCGTGGACCCACCTGGGTCAACCAGGTGGCGGAACAACAGCCCAGATACTTCCATCGGTCCTGCACGAGCAGAACGCGCCTCAGCCAACTCGCAGCGGGCTTCAAATGTGTCGCCGTTTCATAGTTCTGAGCCGCTCGATGTTTCACTGAATCTTTGGTTGATGCCCAAAGCGATTTGCCGACGCTGCTCAGCAGTTCTTGTGTGTGCGCACATTCCCTTACCCGTTCGACTCGGCGACTGTTCGTTCCGGAGCTACTCGAAATCGCTCCGACATTCGCAACACTCCCCGGATCAGCGTGCGAGACTTGCCCGTTCGCACTTGGTCGAAGTTTCTCGGCCGGGCCGGACGCTGCTGTGCAGCTTGTGTTTACGCCGTTGAATCTTGGTGGATGGCACCGTTGCGCTGGATCATGGTGGATGGCACCATGTGTGTGCCATTCTTTCCCCTTCATTCCCGATCAAATGTGCAAAGTGCTACTCGCCCATCGTAGTCTCCGACAACAACGTGCTTTTCAGACTTACTCAGCGCGCACGCGGTGATCCACGCGTCACCTAGCGGCTGTTTGATTTGTTTTTCGATGCTCCAATCGCGAATATCGCGTACTTCGATCGCACCACCTTTGAAAGCAATGGGTATCTTCCCGTTGACGACAGATCCAGCGGCAGTAATGGGGATTTCAAATGATATGAGTTTCTGCCAGTGGCCGTAAGAAACGGCGGATCGGAATACGCCGGTTTTCGAAATCACAGTGACAGAAGATTCATCGTCAGCGAAGACCCCAAGGTCAACATCTTCGGTTGGTGGCTCCAATTCATATTTTGATCCCGGGATTCGTATGTCGACAATCCAGATATGGTATTGATCGTGGATCACGATATGGTTGCCCCCAACTGCCACATAACGAGGCTTGTGTTCACCAAGCCTCGTTATCGATTCAGTGCGGCCCGATGGATACGATCGCAGCTGACATTCGAGCGGATTTCCAAATGACTTTCTTACGACCGCGATGCGATCAGAATCAAACCACACGGCCCTTGCGTCGAATCCATTCAATGGAAATAGTTGTTTTTCTACCCCTTTGGGATCCAACACACTCATTACCGCGCCGTCAACAGTACTTCCCTCTCGACAAAGCAACACCCGGCCCTCATGTTCGTTCAGCAGATCTGTGGCTGCGTCGAGCGGTGACCAGAATTCCCATTGACGTACGCCTGCCTCCACGTCCCAGCAGTGGACCTCTGGACAACCCCCTGCAAGTGAATAGACTCGACGTTCATCGCGTGAAAACAGCAGCTTGGAAACGTAATTGCGTTGGGAACTCCGAGGCAGATGTTGTTTCCCCTGCCTGTTAAATACCATAAGCTGGCGGATACCATTCCCTATAATCGCGTAGTTTTCATTTGGTGAAAGTTGCAGACGGGGATTGGAATATGGCAGTTGGACCTCGTTTAGCAGTACGCCATCGGCGGTGAAGCGACGAAGAGAGGCGGAGCAGGCAAACACGACTTCCTTGTGCATTGGCCCATATGCCAAGCGCGAATTGGAAGTGATGAGTGATTTGTTATAGCCAGAGTGGTCACGAGTTCGCTGAATGAACTGGTGGCTCCAAATCAATGCATCGGGATCGTCAAACTCTGCGCAGGAAAGTGTAGTTGTTCGATCCTTTCCCGTCGCATACAGAAGTCTGTTCGTATCTGGGATTGAAGTGGCGGCAAGTAAGGTCCCGACGGGAGTCTTTAGCTGCGTCAATTTGCCATTCAAAGCAAGTCGAAATAGTCCGTCGGGAGAGACAACTAAGAACCTCTCTTGTGACGGCAACCATTCGATAGAAAACACCCTGCGCTTATTCAGGTGGACTTCGACAGGTTGGCGGGAATCGTCAAGCTCCAGCGGCACAAGACGAATGAGATCGTACCAGCACACGGCAAGCATTCGCTCTTCGACGGCAAACGCTGCGCAATCGAAATAATCGAGCAACTCGCGTTTGGATTGCAACGACCACTCTCCATCCGTTGTCACGACTAGATCATAGCCGATTCCGTAGGACCCACCAACGAAATACCGGTTCACTCCTGTCGGCAACAACACATTGAGACTCTCGTGATCACTCTGCCATACAGACTTCGACGTACCTGTCGTCAGCGAGAACTCCTGTACGCCATTGGCATCATCCAGCGATAGAAATCGCTCTTCGTCGATAAAACAAATCGAATTACCTGCCGACCTCCACCTCGGCTCACCAAAGAATTGAACGTTCATCAAACTCACCTCGCTGAATCGATTCAAAGGCAACCCTGCGCTTCGCTGGCGAAGCGCATTTGAGGATCTGGGTTCACCAAGGAATCGGACGGGAAATTCGAAATCACTGCACTAATTCAAAAAAAAACTATGACGATCTATGACGTTGATGTCAACTCACCTCATCACTCGTCTTCATATCCCAACAGTCGCCACAACCAGTTGTTGGACTGTTTATTCCACTTGCCCACTGGTTTGTCCCGTGTGGCATCCGCGAACCGCTCGTATTCAGCATTGATTTGCCTCACAATCTCCTTTCCTCTATCGGTGGCAGTACCAATCAAATCGTATTTGAGCAACATGCCCTGCAAGTTTTGTCTTCCACCATCCACCTCGTCCAGGGCGCCAACAAGCCGTTTGTTGGATGGTACCTCATTGGCATGCCCGACAGCCTCAATCAGAATTGCACCACGCTCAACAACAATGATGTTGTGGCCGTCGCGAATGTCCCCCGCAATGGTCAGTTCGATTAGAGACTCATTGATAGCCTCTGCAGTTAGCCCTTTCTCGCTGATAATTACAACGACAATACCCACACCTGTTGCCTTGCCTGCCCATTTGAGCACAGTGATGGAACCATTCTTAAGTACCTTTACTGTCCCTTTGGTTACGTCCGCGACCTTTGCAAGCAGTTTTGGAGGTACTCGTTTGAGGAATTCGTTCATCGACTCTATTGCTTTTGCATATTTCTTATTGGTTGAATCGATCCCGCACTTTTGGCATAGACTAAGGAATTTGAGCTGAGACTCTGCCGCCTTCTTGAGATAGTCAGGGTGACTCTCGTTTAGTCCGTACGGACGCATTTTTCCGAAGTTCAGAGAATCGTGGTCGGCAGTTGCGGTGAGGAAGAACTCCAGAATTCGTTTCCGCTTTTCATCGTCTTTCAAGTTCTCATTTTCTAGTATCAATTTCAAGTAGTTGTTCCACTTTCCTCCTCCAACTGGCTTGACATTGGCGGCCGCGATCATTGCTTGAAGATCATCGCTCCATCTGGGGCTGCCATGTACCCCATCCTTTTTGAAACACTCTACTCCAGGTATGCAATAATGATCGATGTTGAAGTCTTTGAAGCCTGGGACTTCACTAAACAGACAATTTATCGCTACTTCCAATGCTTGGCTAAACAAATGATGGTCGTGTTTTTTGCCGAGGAAACAGAGTTGGTAGCTCCCAAGAGGGGGCAACTCGCTTAGAGCGACATTTGGTTGTCGAAGGCCTCTAGTCCTAAACCAAGCGTACCCGGAAAGGTAGAAAGTAGTAGAAAGACGAAAACCTCCG
>VFQT010001019.1_pt1 | contig 36714 bp, 34 predicted proteins | sample 3512381 | NCBI WGS metagenome assembly VFQT01 (sample SAMN10412376, study PRJNA504923) | tailings metagenome | isolation source: Relicate 2 Philex TSF3 active mining site | place: Philippines: Tuba, Benguet | collected 2017-08-29 | reverse complement strand
TTTGCTGTGGGAATCGCAACGTTGCTCCGAAGCTTCTGATACGTGTCATACGAGTCCAGCGGAATCACGGTGTTCAAGCCGTCGTTACCGCCATTGAGCTGTATGAGTACGAGGACACGATCCGTTTCAACATTCGCATTGAACAGGTCATTCACTAATGGCCCATCGAAGGCTTGCAGTGGCAATCCATTGAGAACCAGTGGAAGTGTGATCGCACCCGTAGCGCGAGTAATGAACGAGCGGCGACTCAGATCAGGGTGTGTTGTTCGCATAGTGGTGCCTCCTTATCCGAGTTGATATTCCGCCATGCGGAACATGTACTTGAACAATCGATCAAGCGGCGTCTTCACAGCAGTGCGTGCTGGCGCGTTCGTAGGATTCTGCATGTGTGTGTTCCAGAGAGCGGTCCACTCATAGTATCGTCCACCGTTCATCAACACCTCCTCGGCTAGCATCATCGTTGTAGCCTCGCTGAATGGCACGGCAAAGAACACTTCGTTAATCTGCTCGATCATGCCGAGCGGATCACCAACGTCGGTGAGCCCCTTCACAAACTCCACTGTATCGAGGATCGGCTTGCGACCAAGAGCTGCGTTGTTTACGAGGAGTCCATCGGTGTATCCGTTGCGCAACGGAAGCGTGGCAGTGGTAAGCCACATCCGATCGTAATCAGGTGCTTGGTAGTATGCCTCCCAACCAGCAACGCTGCTTGGATCGACGAAATCCATTTGCTGCGCGATCAAGGCTGACATAAATCCACCATACAAGCGATTAACAAGTGCCTTGTCCGTTGGTGCAGTCCATGTTGGTATGGAACGAAGTGTTCCAACAACAACGTCTGCAGGACTGCGAAGCTGACAGCCTCGGAGCTCTGTGTCGAAGAAGTGTTCCGATGCGAGGAGGCGCTGCAGAACAGGTCCAACCACGTAGCCATTGGAACGGAGGTCCGCTGCGAGTGGCTCGATGATATCACGACGCACATCATCAGTGATATTCGTGTTCACAAAGAAACGATACAGTCGTGTGACGATGTAGCGTGCTGTTGATGCTTGTTCGAAGAGCATGTCGAGAAGCTCATTAAGCTCTTCAATGCCAGCTTGCTGACCTGTACGCCCCTTGATGAGACGATTACCAAAGCGAGCAGAGAACACTTTGTCTGTTGTGTCGTGATTCGCTGCGATAAATACGACATTGGGATTGTCTGAAAACATCGGAGCGACTCGCGGTTCGTTATCACGGTAGTCGCGATCGCCAGCAGTCACAGTAAGATCGCGCGGACCGAAGTCGCGCCATCCTGTGAGCACACGTGCAGCCGCCCGAACATCTTGTTCCGTGTAGGTGGTATAATCGTCTGGACCCGCAAGTGGCCCCTTACCGATGGTAAAGAGCTCCATCAGCTCGCGAGCATAGTTCTCGTTAGGCGATCCCTTAGTGTTCACGTTGCCGTTGAGGTATCTCAGCATCGCCGCATCGAGCGTAACACGACGTGCCATGTCCTTCACATTGCCGAAGGCATTGGCCCGCATGTATGCGAGAAGTTCGAATGAGAAGATCGCGTTCTGAACGATCTGCATCTCCGTCGCGAAATGATTCGACCAGAAGAGCGTGAGCTTTTCATGAATCGACATCGGTCCGTGAATCATCGACTTCAGCCACCACTGCTTCGTGATGTTGTTGTAGAATGCTGGCCCCTTGCCGAGATCGTACCCGGTGGAGAGCTCCGGCTTCGTCTGATCGGTTACGAGTGATGTTTTGGTCCACACCTTTCCAGCAGCAGGAACCCACTGCGAATCGTCATTGGGGTGCGTCGGTGGTGCCGATGGCGCAACCGGCGTGAGCACCGATGTGAGCGTAGCATCCAGTCCGTTCTTTACCGCAGCGGCAAGATCAGACGGCGAAGCGCCGAATGAACATCGACGCAGTAGGTGCGCTGCTTCGCGCTTGCCCCAGGGTCCGGTGTATTTCGATAGTGTCGACATCACATCCTCAAGAAATGCCATTCAACATACATCGTAAATCATGCTGAAGTGGAAACGTTACATCCGACTCATAGCATGTTATGGTCGTTTAACGAACTATTCCAAGTCCTTGATCAGCGCCAGCGCATCCTGCTTACGCTGCGGATCACCAGGCTCCTGATTGCGCATGCCCGCAATCGTGCGTGCATGGGCGATGGCACCTGCCTCGTCATCCATCTCGGCTAAACAGTTCGCATACTCGAGTTCGAACATGATGAAGCCCGGACGCAACTCGCGAGCACGCTTCAGATTGCGGAACGCTTCGTCAATCGAGCCCCATCCCAATCCAAGTGGCGAACGAAACAGCTTGGGCTTCTTCGCAAGATTCAAATGGGCGCGACCAAGAATGTAGTGTGCAGCAGCCAGCATTTTCGGCGTGTCGTTGTTCAAGCGAATCGCCTGCGATGCATCATCGCGTACACGGGCGACCACGTCAGCGACACTGAAGATGCCCTTGAAGAGCGCGATCTTTCCGTTCGCAGCAGCACGGTAGACATACCCACCCATGCCTTTGGCATTCGTAGCAACGGCGCGATTCCCGTAGTCGAGGGCTTTCTCGTACAGCGCGAGCTGCTGCTGTTCGTTCCGCTCGTCGTTGCCAAGCAACACATGCAATCGCGCCATGCGATACAGCACATCATACGCCGTTGAAGCTGGAGGCTGCAACGCCATGAGCGTTGCTTTGGCTGTGCGAAGATCCATCCGTTCAACTGCTTGATCAAACGCGGCACATGCTTGCTCCACGGTCGACTGCGCCAGAAGCGCATACGGCGAAAGAAGGAGTGCGATGAGCAGGAGTCGACGAGCTATGATCATATTTCACCGTGGTTTGTACTGTCTGCTAATATCACGAGCAATGCCGAGAGAACACAGAGTATTTTCGTGTCGCTTCTCTCTGGAGTCCATCGTATGTCAATCCGCCGCACGCAAGTCCTCATTGTTGTCGTATCTGCCCTCCTGTTCCTCCCGTTCTTAGGGGGCGTGCGGCTGTTCGACTGGGACGAAGTGAACTTCGCCGAGTGTGCACGCGAGATGATCGTGACGGGCGACTACATGCACATGCAGATCGACTTCCGTCCGTTCTACGAGAAGCCCCCTATCTTCATCTGGCTTCAAGTCCTTTGCATGAAGGTCTTCGGCATCAACGAGTTTGCCGCACGCCTCCCCAATGCACTCCTAGGAATCGTCACGATGCTCGTGCTGCACAGCATCGGCATACGCTTGTACTCCAACCGCATGGGCATCCTCTGGTGTGTTGTCTATGCGGGATCGCTCCTGCCGACGTTCTACTTCCATTCGGGAATCATCGATCCGCTCTTCAACCTGTTCATCTTCCTGAGCGTGTGGTGGATGATGAAATCGACGCAACAGCAAACGCTTCGCAATGCGTTGATCGCAGGTGTGTTTGCTGGTGCGGCTGTGATGACAAAGGGGCCCGTGGGGTTTGGGTTGGTGATGCTCGCGACAGGCATCGCATGGATCGTGCTGCGTCGATCAATGCCGCTGCCATGGAAGCAAGTGCTCGTTGCAAGTGCAACAACGATTGCAACAGCGTCGATCTGGTTCGTTGTCGACTACCTCCAGAACGGACCCACGTTCATCATGGAGAACCTCGCGTATCAGGTGCGCCTGCTCACCACCGGCGATGCAGGTCACGAGCAGCCGTGGTACTACCATCCAGTCGTCGTTGCGATTGGTTGCTACCCTGCTTCCATGCTGATTGGAGGGGGCATCCGCAGCACCACTGACGAAACACCACTGCAGCGCATGATGCGCGTGTGGATGATCGTGCTTGGTGCCGTCGTGCTCGTGGTGTTCTCCCTGGTGAAGACCAAGATCGTCCACTATAGTTCGATGACATATCTGCCGCTGACCTTCCTTGCAGCATTGGCGCTCGAGCGTATGTGGGCATCACGTGGTCGCTGGAAGCTTCCAACAACGATCGGACTCAGCATCGTGGGCGTTGTACTCACAGGTGCAACCGTGATGGTACCATGGGCATTTCAACATCGCGATGCGCTTCTCGCGCTTCCGTCATTCCGCGACAAGTATCTGCGTGCAGCAATCATGCGTGATGTTGACTGGGTCGGCATCGAACCATGGATCGGACTCGTGCTCTTCTTCGGATTGCTTGCAGCATGGCTTCTGCAACGTCGTGGAAACCTACCTGCAAGTATCGGCGTGCTCTTCGGAAGTGTTATGCTTTTCGTTGCATTGTTTCTTCCGCTCGTTGCTCCACGCATTGAGCCGTACACGCAAGGGGCTGCACTGGACTTCTACGAGTCACTCAAGGGGAAGGATGTCTACGTGAAGCCGCTCACGATGAAGAGCTACGCGCACCTCTTTTACACGGATAAGCCTCGGCACCTCAGCGGTGCAGCAAAGGGGATCGCCGTAGATGCATGGGAGCCATGGCTCCTTGAGGGCGCAATCGACAAGCCGGCATACTTCGTTGCGCGCATCACGGATGCGGATCAGTGGCGCACACATCCCAACCTACGCGTTGCTCACGAGGAGGGTGGCTTTGTGATCTTCGAGCGGATTACTTCCGAGGCGTCGTTGCAACCCCGTACCCGCTGAGCTCGATCGCTTCGTATCCCACGAGGGATGTCTGAAGTGTTGCGATCACATTGAACGGACCCGGCGCTGTTGGTGTGTACTCGAAACTGATCTTCGCACGCTGTCCACGAGCAACCTGCACGGGCATGGGTGTAACCACACGCACACCCGGTGTTGGTGTGATCGCGGTGATTGACACAACGGTGTCGGCATTCACCGTGAGTTCGACTTCGGCAAGCGACGGTGTACCTACATCACCACGATTGAAGGCGAGAAATCCACTCTCGAGTTGAATCGGTCGCAGTACGTCGGCATTCAAGCGTACAACATGTGCGCCACTTGGATCGTTGGAAAACACAGTGAGGTATTTCGATAGCTTGCCGCTTCCTGCAGGAAGCGTGATCGTAATACGCATTGTTGTTTGCTGACCAGGAGCGAGGACTTTCGTGTCGAGCGGAGCCGACGTACAACCACACTGCACGCGCACCTCGCCGATCTCGAGTGTACTATCACCAGCATTGGTGATCGTTACGGTACGATGAATCTGCTGGTCTTCCTTCTTCGGCGTTGGAGGAATCACCGTGCCCCACGACACCTCGTTGTCCATGACCAGACGCGGTTGCGCTTTGAGATGTTGTGGCGCAACAACCGCCGTGATGATGATCGCCATCACGATGATGAGCATGTTGTGCATTCGCAGTAGTTTCGTTGTATGCATCGACTCGTTGTTTGTAGTTACGTTTTTCTTGCTGTTGCGTTGACGTCTATTGCATGTCAAGCACAGCACAGCGGTGGAGACGATCTCCTCCCAGCTCCCAGTGTTGGACAAACCCATCTTTCGCGCGCACTACAACGTGCTCGTGCTAGCGGCGTCGACTCTGCGTTTCTTGCCGGTGTAGTGCTTGCACCAGGAACGGCATTCGACGAAAAGTACGTCCGCGTGAACGTCACAAACTACGCGTCCAAACCGGATTACAGCTTCAACCTCACGCCGCAGTCCGTCGACAAAGTGCGTGCATTTCTGGCTAAGCACGACTCCTTGCTGCGCCGTGCCGATTCCATCTATGGCGTGCCGAAGGAAGTTATCGCATCGCTGTTGTGGGTTGAATCCAAACACGGTGTGGTTCTCGGAAAGAACCACGTGGTCAGCGTCTACCTGAGCACACTCCTCGCAAGCGACAGTGAGTTCGTCGACAAGAATACTGCCGCCGTCATGACGGCACAGAAGATTGACTCGACGAAGATCGACAGCGTGCGTGCTGCTATTCAGAAGCGTGCCGACCGCAAAGTGAAGTGGTCTGTCGAGCAACTCAAGGCCCTTCAGGAGATTCACCGTCGACGCACGATGAACGTACATACACTTCACGGATCCTGGGCCGGCGCATTCGGTATGCCGCAGTTCATTCCTTCGTCGTACCTCTCGTGGGCAGCTGACGGAAACAACGACGGCATCATTGATCTCAACGATCTCAATGATGCCGTGGTAAGTGTCGCTAACTACTTGCGGAAGAATGGCTGGGGATCAGCAGAGTCGCAACAGCGAGCCGCCGTGCATCACTACAACAACAGCAATGCCTACGTCGACTGCGTGCTGACGCTCGCGGCCAAGGTTAGTGGCCAGCCAGCTTCTCAGCCTCGCCAATAAAGCGCTCTACAACTGCCAGACCCTGGTTCCAGAACGTTGGGTCTGTGATGTCAACGCCAAGTGGCGCAAGCAACTGCTCCGGACGCTTTGAGCCGCCCGCCGCGAGAAGGTTCATGTACTCTGGAACAAAGCCAGCTGGATCCTTCTGGTACAGCTCGTACAGTGCCAGCACAAGCAGCTCACCAAACGAGTACGCATACACGTAGCCCGGCGTCGAGATAAAGTGCGAGATGTACGACCACCATGTCTCATATCCCGGACGAAGCACGACGGCATCACCGAACTGCTCGCTTTGTGTGCGCAGCCAGATGTCGTTGATCTGAGCAACGCTCAGTTCGCCTTCCGCGCGACGTGTGGTGTGCATTGCATGTTCAAAGCGATTGAGCGCGATCTGACGGAAGATGGTGTTCACCATGCCATCGATCTTCGACATCATGAGCGCAAGCTTTTCTTCCTGCGTCGTCGTCGACTCCATCAGCTTTTTGAATGTCAGCATTTCGCCAAACACACTTGCTGTTTCCGCAACCGTAAGCGGTGTGTACATCAGCAACGAGCCAGCTGAGCGCGAGAGATACTGATGGATGCCATGACCCATTTCGTGCGCAAGCGTCTCGACGTCGCGTGATGTGCCGGTGAAGTTCGTGAAGATGTACGGGTGAGCAGATGCACATGTTGGCGCTGCATAGGCTCCAGAGCGCTTGCCCTTTTTGACCGGTGCATGGATCCAATTGCGATCGAAGAACATCGCTGCAATCTCACCAGCCTTCGGGTCGAAGTCGGCATAGGTTTCAATCACGATGTCCTTGGCTTCCTGCCACGTCCAGTGACGCGACTCCGAGCCGACAGCAGCATTACGATCGTAATCATAGAACGTGTCGAGTCCGAGCAGGTTTTTCTTGAGTCCGTACGCACGATGCACAAGATCGTAGCGCTTCACGACACTCTGAATCAACGTCTCAACGGCTGCATCAGAAACTTCGTTGCTCTTGTTGCGACTCGAAATCCACGTTGGATACTTGCGCAGTTGGTCGGTTGCTTCGCAATCAGCGATGATCGTATTGAACACATAGGCATGTTGCTCTGCACCCTTGACAAGACCAGCAGAGAGTGCATCTGCAGCGTCCTTGCGAAGGTCACGGTCGGCATCAAACATCAACCGTGATACGGATGCCAACGGCATCTCTTCACCACGCACGGTAAACGATGCGCCATTCATGAGCACGTCGTGCAGACGCACCCACGAGCTGCGCGACGTATTCGCCTTCGCCGACATCACGCGCTCACCATCCTCGGTGAGCATGTGTGCTTTTTCCTCGATGATACTCTCAAGCCAGTGACGGCGAGATGTCATCTCTGGAGCATCAAGAAGTTCGTTCAGACGTGCATCCGGCAGTTGCGTGATCTGCACCGTGAAGAACACGGTGTGACTCGACGCACGAGCCGACACTTCACGAACGCGCTGAAGCAAACGTCCGTAGTCTGCGTTGTTCGAATCCGTCGAGTACATCAGGTTCACAAAGGAACCCATGCGGATGTAGGTCTCCGACAGTTGCTCGTACTCCTGAACCATCGTCATGAAGTCAGCAATGGAGAGCGAGCCGATCTTCCCATACCAGCGATCACTAAACGCCTTCGAGCGTTCTTCAATCGTCGAAAGATCCTTGCCTAGTCCATCATCACCAACGCTTGGATAGAGATCAGAAAGATCCCACACGACATTCTCAGCACCTGTCTCGATTTGCATGTCAACTCTGGTAGTTCGTTGCTCGCAGGGGGCGAACAGCTTATGGATGAATACGGTAAATCATTCGTGGGAATGGGATCACTTCGCGAATGTGCTCTGCGCCAGTAATCCACTTCACGGTGCGTTCAACACCGAGGCCGAACCCTGAGTGCGGGACCGAGCCAAACTTCCGGAGATCGAGATACCACTGAAATGCTTCTTGTGGAAGGTTCTCATGCAGGATGCGCTCGAGAAGAAGATCATGATCGTCTTCACGCTGCGAACCACCGATGATTTCGCCAGCCCCTTCCGGAGCGAGCATGTCCATCGCAAGCACAACCTTCTGGTTTTCCGGATCGCGCTTCATGTAGAACGCCTTCACCTCTGTTGGGTAGCGATGAATGATGCACGGACGGTCGAACTGCTGCATGATGGCTTCTTCCTGTGGCGCACCAAAGTCTTCGCCCCATGGGAAGTCAACTTGAATCTCTGATCCGTCAGGTTGCTTGCGATTCAACTTCACATCGTTCTTGTTGAGCCACTCAACAGCTTCGGTGTACGACATGCGATAGAAGGGGCGACGCACCGCTTCGAGTTTCGACACATCACGTCCGAGTGTTGCGAGTTCGCGCTGACATGTATTGAGGACTGTTTGCACGATGTACTCAACGAGATCTTCGGCAAGATCCATATCGTCGTTAAGATCGAAGTAGGCCATCTCTGGCTCCACCATCCAGAACTCTGTGAGGTGGCGACGTGTCTTCGACTTTTCCGCGCGGAAGGTTGGACCAAACGTGTACACCTTACCAACCGCCATGGCACTCGCTTCGGCATAGAGCTGTCCAGACTGCGTCAGATACGCCTTGCCAAGATCGAAGTACTCTGTCTCGAACAACGTCGACGTACCTTCACACGCGTTTGGCGTGAAGATCGGCGAGTCCATCAAGCGGAATCCATTGCCATCGAAGAAGTCGCGGATTGCCTTGATCACGGTTGCACGCACGCGCATGATCGCATGCTGACGTGCAGAGCGCAGCCACAAGTGGCGATGTGCCATCAGGAACTCTACGCCGTGCTCCTTTGGCGAGATCGGATAGTCCTTCGCGGTTTGCCACACACGGATGTTGGTTACGTCGAGCTCGACGCCTGTTGGCGAGCGCTCTTCCTTACGTACTGTGCCTGTGATCGACACCGATGATTCTTGCGTGAGTCCTTGCGCAGCCGTGGCGATATCCTCGGCTACATTTGGCTTGAACAGGACGCATTGCACCGTGCCGCTTCCATCGCGGAGCTTGATGAAGACGAGTTTGCCTTTTTCCGTTTTGTCGTACACCCAACCATTGAGTGTTACCTCTTCTCCGACGTGATCGGCGAGGTGTTCAACAGAAACGAAGCTTTTGTAGCGGGACTCCATATCGGGTGCCTATGCATTGCCAGTGAAAATCAGAATGGCAAATCTACGACACCGGCGCCGTCGGCATGGCATCAGAGAATGACCATCGACACGCTGAAATGGGCAAAGACATTGTGCACCCGTTGCTGCACCGTGATGAAGTCGGACGCAAAGACGCTGGTAAGGCCATAATTGACCCGGAAATCAGCCGATACGTCGCTGAACACCTTCCATTGCGCACCAAGCTGGGTGCCGAGGTCCAGCGTATTCATGCGATTGCCGAATTCAAGGTTACGCTGGACCACTTCTGGTCGGATTCCAACCGTGCCTGTTCCTGTGGCCGAACTTCCCGTGCTCATCATCCAGCCGAGGTAGCCCCCTGCCAGAACCGACCACGAGCTTCCGAGTGCGTAGCGAGCCAACACAGGGAGTTGGAGGTAGTTGTTGTCGAACGCACCCACTGCAACGCCCGTAAACGTGGTGCTCACGTCGAGGGTCGTGACTGTGCCATCAGGGAGCGCGATCGGCACACGGTCGATATACGGCTGCTGATCGAGTACTGTGGCGAAGCGCGAAGCATACTTCACAAACTGTGGTTCGACGATGATGCTAAACGCGTCAGTAACGGGCACGTCGATCGACAATCCGCCGAGAAGTCCAGGTACAGCTTCACCTGTTGAACCCGCTGGGATATCGCTGAGCGGAATCGGCGAACCCACGACCATACCAATACGCACCGCTAGTTGCGGCTGCGCCATGCAGGTAATAGCAATCAGCAGAGCGGCTGCTACGGTTATGCAACGTTGCATCGCCTTACCTCGCAATGAGGACAGTTGCATGCCAGCACTGGCGATCGCGATCATCAAACCCCTGCACAATCCAGAGTCCGCTGTGCATTCCGTTGAGGTGGACCACGCCCCCTGCATGTGGGACAAGCGTCACACCGCTACGTCCATCGAGCGATGTTGCACGTAGGCGTGTTACTGCGTCGGACACAACGAGGTGGTCTGCCGTAGCAACGATTGTTCGCAGTGTAGCATCATCGTTTACAGAGCTTGGTTGATAGTCGAACACAACATCGTCAATCCACATTGTCGAGCCAACGCTTCCGCGGAAGAACTCACCGGCGGCACTCGACGCTGCGACCACAATCATTGTGTCGGCTTGTGCGCTTGCATTGCCATCAAACGTCAGTTCGAATTGCGTCCATGTACTCACGCGTTGCTTGATGATCATCGATGCTGACGCAACGAGTTGTCGCGACGAACCATCCCAGCGTGTAAGCTGCGCATAGATCGATCCCGAGTCGGATGCAACAGGCTCGTACTTCATCCATCCGCGGAACGAGCGTGGCAGAGCGCCTGTAAACGGGATACCGCGCTGTGCACTTGCCACAGGGTTTGCGAGGTTGAGTGCGAAGCGACCAAGGAACACCGAGCCCGACGCGATCTGACCGAAGATGCTGCGCGTGGTCAGCTTTGCGCTGAACGCCCCTTGATGTGCATCTGTCGACTTCTCGCACACCGGATCAGCGCCTGCAGCAACGTGAATCACGCCATTGCCCGAGGTCCATCCCATCGATGGTTCCTCGTAATCCTTAAACACCGCAGACCCCTTCACGAGGGTCCACTCCTCGAATCCTCCATTTGGAATCGGCTGCTGCGCAACGGCTGTTGCGCACATCAGTACTGCTACACCACACAGCAATACACTTCGCATGGATCCTCCCCAATTCAACGTGGGTAGAAAATCGCGAATTTTGCGACATGCATCATCCGATTTCCCTCAAGCGCGTCAACGACGTCGTCCTCGCATCACAATGGAGCGACGGGTTCACATCGTCCATCCTGCTGTCTGACCTCCGCGAGGCATGTCCATGCGCGTATTGCACTGGTGAAGAGATCATGGGGCAAACAGTGTTCCCCGGCATGAAGACCTTCCAGCCCGGCATGAACGAGCTCGCATCACTCACGCCAGTTGGCAACTACGGCGTGCAAGCAGCATGGAAGGACGGACACGACAGCGGCATCTATTCGTGGGAGATGCTCCGCACCGTCTTCGAACAGAAGAAACTCAGCGAGCAAACACTCGCTGAAATCGCCCGCCAGATGGGTGGGTAAAGGGGCCCTTATTTCACCACTACAGATCGGCCACCATCAACGCCGATGATCTGACCGGTCAACCAGGAGCCGTCGGCTGATAGGAGGTGTGCGGCAATGCTCGCAACATCGTCAGCAGTGCCAAGACGTGGGAGTGGGTGCATGTTGGCGATTGCTGTTCGTGCGGCGTCGGACGCTGCCACTGTTGCACCAAGTTCGGTGTCGAGAAGCGATGGCGCGATGGCGTTCACACGCACTGCGGGTGCAAGCTCGGCTGCAAGGGCTACGGTAAGACCCTCGACTGCAGCTTTTGCCATGGCGATTGATGCATGCGATGCAAAGCCACGTCGCGCAGCGATGCTTGAGAAGAGCACAACCGATGCGTTGCCATGCGCTTTCAGCGCAGGTAGTGCGGCTTGCACGGCACGCGCAGCAGCAACGGCGTTAAGAGTAAAGTCGTCGATCATGTCAGCCGCCGTGATGCGGTGCAACGGACGAATACGGATTGATCCCACAGCGAAGGCAATACCTGCACATGGGGCTCCTGCATCCTGCATGACGCGCTCGAAGAGTGCGTCGTCGCGCACATCACCACAGGTGTAGGTGCACCGCAGTTCGCCTGCAAGCTCAGCAAGACGGTCCTCACGTCGCGCTACAAGGTGCACCGATGCGCCCGCCTGCGTACAACGTCGTGCCAGTGAACCCCCTACGCCCCCTGTCCCACCGTAAATGATGATGCGATTTGCCATATCCATGCGCTCCATGCTGTGAACCAAATGCGCAACAGTAACGTTATCGCTCCCTGAATCGTTCGGCGATCGAGTAATTTTGCCGACGAAGAACTGTCTACCCATTCGAACCCAACACACTATGTCACGCATCATCCACGCACCTCACGGCTCAACGCTCAACTGTAAGAACTGGGAGCTCGAGGCAGCGTATCGCATGATTCAAAACAACCTCGATCCTGCAAATGCCGAGAAGCCGGAAGATCTGATTGTGTACGGCGGCTTTGGTAAGGCAGCGCGCAATTGGGAATCCTTCGATGCAATCCTGAGCTGTCTGCGCACGATGGATGTGGACGAAACGCTGTTGGTGCAGAGTGGTAAACCGGTGGGCGTTGTAAAGACGCATACAGGCGCACCACGTGTGATCATTGCCAATTCGAATCTTGTTCCGAAGTGGGCAACGTGGGATGAGTTCCGTCGTCTCGACGCGCTGGGTCTGATGATGTACGGTCAGATGACCGCTGGATCGTGGATCTACATCGGCACACAGGGTATCGTGCAAGGCACGTACGAAACGTTTGCCGAGTGCGGACGTCAGCACTTTGGTGGCTCGCTGCACGGACGCTTCCTGCTCACCGCCGGTCTGGGCGGGATGGGTGGTGCTCAGCCCCTTGCCGCAACAATTGCGGGCGCAGCAGCACTGTGTATCGAGATCGATGAAGAACGTATCGACAAGCGTATTCGCGACGGCTACTGCGATCGCAAGATGCACGATCTCGACGCAGCACTGGATGTGATCCGCGATCATCAACAACGTCGTGAACCAATCTCAATCGGACTCGTCGGCAACGCTGCAGAGATCCTTCCGCTGATGCTCGAGCGCGGCATTATTCCTGATGTCGTAACTGACCAAACATCGGCACACGATCCGCTGCACGGATACTATCCTGCCGGCATGTCGAAAGAAGCAGCAGATGCTCTTCGCGTGAGCGATCCCGACTCGTACCAGAAGCAGTCCTACGCCAGCATCGGCGCACACGTGCGCGCAATGCTCGGCTTCCAAGAACGCGGTGCCGTGGTGTTTGATTACGGCAATAACATCCGCGGCATTGCACGCGATTTCGACGGCGTTACGAATGCGTTCGACTTCCCTGGCTTCGTGCCGGCGTTCGTTCGCGAACTCTTCTGCGATGGCAAGGGGCCGTTCCGTTGGGTCGCACTTTCTGGCGATCCTGAAGATATTCGTGTAACAGATCAGGCGCTGATGGATCTATTCCCCGACAACCAGCACCTGCACATGTGGATCAAGGAAGCACAAGACCATATTGGCTACCAAGGTCTGCCTGCCCGCATCTGCTGGCTCGGTTACGGCGAACGTGCAAAGGCCGGAAAACTCTTCAATGATCTGGTTCGCGAAGGCAAGGTCAAGGCCCCAATCGTGATCGGTCGCGATCACCTCGATTGTGGTAGCGTGGCGTCGCCACACCGCGAAACAGAAGCGATGAAGGATGGTTCGGATGCCGTCGCCGACTGGGTGTACCTGAACTTCGCTCTTAATGCCGTTGGCGGCGCGACATGGGTTTCGCTGCACCACGGCGGTGGCGTTGGCATGGGCCTCTCCCTCCATGCAGGCATGGTGGTGGTGGCCGATGGAACTCCAGAAGCCGAACAAAAGTTGGCACGGGTATTGACTTATGACCCTCTGATGGGCATTTTGCGTCACGCTGATGCCGGGTACGATCGAGCGATCCACAACACAAGGAAATTTGGCATAGAAATACCACTACCTCTTTCTTGACCAAACAGGTCACCAACACAGGACATAATGGCATAACTGCTACGACTTTTTTTCAGTTCCTCTGACATTTCGTCAGAGTTACATCATATCCGTAGCAGGAGGTGCCATGAAGGCAACAGAATTCCGTCGTAAGACGGGTATCGCAACGCCACGTCCCCGTTGGACTGAACGTGGATCAATCACCACTGAGGGTAGTAATGCCATGGATCTCGCACTGCAGATCGAACAGCTCTTCCGCACAGATCGGAAGAAGTATCTGGGCTTCATCCGCCAGCGGGTACGCAACCAGGAAGAAGCCGAAGACATTCTCCAAGATGTGTTTACCAACGTGCTTGCTGCGTCCAAGGACGTAAACAAGCCGATTGATAACCTCGCATCATGGGTGTTCACATCGGTCCGAAACCAGATCATCGACTCATACCGCAAGAAGCGCACTGATAGCTTCGCCGACCTCGGTACAACCGAGCAGAAGGACGAAGGCATGGATCACGTGGAGCGCTTCCTGGGCGACTTCTCGTACAACCCCGAAGAGGATCTTGTCCGCAAGACGATCTGGGAATCGGTTGTTGCAGGACTCGACGAGCTTCCAGCCGAACAAAAGTGGGTCTTTGTGAAAAATGAATTCGAGGGTGTTTCGTTTAGGGAGATGTCTGAAGAGACGGGTGTAAATATCAACACTCTCCTCGCCCGAAAGCGGTACGCAGTTCTGTACCTTCGCAAGAAGCTCCAGGAGCTCTACGATACCGTGAACGACTAACCCAACAAAGAATCCCATGTCGTTATTGACGACCAAACCAGCCCGCTCGATGATGTACGCAGTCAGCATCGGCGGGCTTCTTGTTTGTAATGGGTTCATGGTGATGCTGATCTGGAATGATCTTCTATCAGACGTCATCAAGCACGACCATCACCTAACGTTCCTCGAGGGAACTGGGATTACAGCTTTCGCCTACGTCCTGGTGTTCGCCGTCAAGTATGGTCGCGCTACGGGTGTATCACGTACGCGCACGCCATCAGCAGCACAGCGCTGCGCAGAGATGACGCCGGAGCAGCGCAGCGCTTTGCGCAACGAGCTTGTCCAATCATGCGGATGTACGGAAACAAAAGGTGAGTCAACGATCGGCGACGCGTTGCGCGCGAAGTAGCGCAGACTAATCGGCGTCGAGCGCGTGCGCATAGATGGTCTGATGTCCATCGCCAACACGCATGATGAGTACCACACCGACGGGTCCGTCGGGTGTGAAGCGAAGCTGTGTGCGAAGCTCTTCGGGATTGCGATCCCATCCACGCTTCTTGAAGATCGTCGTCGGACCCCACCCGTAGTCGCGAATGGCTTGCTGCATGCGTCGCACCGATACGCCACGCTCGATTGCACGCACAGCATAGCGCTGATACCATGGTGACGCTGCAACGTGATCGTTGGATGATCCATACCCGATGCGCGCATCCATCACACCTATGCGATGCTCAGCAAGAAACTGTCCGACACATCCGCTGGCAATGATGGCATTGTGTGGTTCGACGATGATGCTTGGTTGAGCGCAAACCGTTGGCTCTGCGTCGTGCTGTGGCTCCCACACACACCCAACGTCGACACGCGTCACGCGCGTACCGGTGCAATGCGGAGAGCGCCAGATGATGCGTTCACGACACTCGCGTCCGAAGCCGATGTATTCGTTTCCGGGAGCATCAGTAGTAACGCGATCTCCGGGGCCAACCTTGATCCCAACAACACCGTCGCGCGGAATCGAGGCAAGGGGCGGATCATACGCCGCCGCTTCGCGTGTGCGAGCCCCCTCACGTCTGCGCGATGGATCTGCCCACGTACCGTCTGTGTTTGTCGACACATCATCGAGTGGCCATGCACCGACGCAGATGTAGACGTTCTCAATGCCGGAGCGGTGCAGATTGCCCTGCATTACAGCCGCCACGAGCGGGTCCTGCTCCACCGTCGTCACGATTCCAACCACACCCGCAAACGCGGCCGCGTCGCGTCCGGCACCGGTACAGATTTCGAGCACGGATGCACAGCCCTGAAAGGGGGCGGCGTGATGCGCAGCGATCGTGGGATGCGTGCACTGTTCGGCCATGGTCGACGTAAACAGCCACCCAGAAGCCCCTTTCCCGAGTCGCTCAGCGCGCATCGTGCCTTGCGCTAGCTCAAGGAGCAAGGGGGCATTCGCGGAGATGTTTGGGTCTGCCGAGCCACGCAGTGCCGACACCAGTGCGGGTGTGACGTGTCCGTCGGAGGCGGCAATACGAGCGATAATGCCATGAACGTCGTTCACAACATCGTCACTGCGGAGATAATCGGCGGCTGCATGCATCATGTTTTCACACGCAATTTCGTCCACGACGATGAAAACAGCGATATTTGCACAACTATTTGTCGATTTCGAATCTTCAAGGAACACTCATGAGCACGCGGATTGAAACCGTTTCAGCCCAGTTGGCTGCAATGGGGCTGCACAATCTCGGCGACATCAATTACAATCTCACAGCACCGGAGCTGTATGAGCACGCGCTGATGTACGAAGAGGGAATCCTCTCCGAGCACGGTGCGCTCTGTGTGAACTCGGTGCCGTACACGGGACGTCGTGCGAATGACAAGTTCGTTGTTGAAGAAGCGTCGAGCAAGGGCGACGTGTGGTGGGGCAAGGTTAACAAGCCATTCTCTGAAGACAAGTTCAATGCACTCAAGGCTCGCGTATTTGCATACCTGCAAGGACGTGATGTGTATGTGCAAGACCTCGTCGCCGGTGCAGATCCGAAGTATGCGTTGAACGTGCGCTTCATCCAAGAAGAAGCATATCACTCGCTCTTCGTCCAGAACATGTTCATCAAGGCTGAAGAGTCGGCACTCGAGAAGTTCCTTCCAGGCTTCACTGTTGTAACAGCACCTGGATTTAAGTCGATCCCAGAAGTTGATGGCACACTGAGCGAAGTGTTCATCATCCTCAGCTTCGAGCAGAAGCTCGTGCTGATTGGTGGCACATCGTACGCCGGTGAAAACAAGAAGTCGATCTTCACAGTGCTCAACTACCTCATGCCGAAGCTCGGCGTGATGTCGATGCACTGCTCGGCAAACATTGGTCCAGCCGGTGACACAGCTCTCTTCTTCGGTCTCTCCGGTACAGGTAAGACAACACTTTCAACAGATCCAGAGCGCGCACTCATTGGCGACGATGAGCACGGCTGGAGCAACGACGGTGTGTTCAACTACGAAGGTGGTTGCTATGCAAAGGTGATCAACCTGAACGCCGAAGCAGAGCCAATCATCTTCAACCTTACACGCACGTTTGGTACGATCCTCGAGAACGTCGATATCGACGATGAGACGCGCGTAATCGATCTCGACTCGCAAGTGCACACCGAGAACACGCGTGCATCGTATACACGCGAGAACATTCCGAACATCGCACCAGACAATCGTGGTGGACATCCGAAGAACATCGTGTTCCTCACAGCGGATGCGTTCGGTGTGATGCCCCCTATCTCACGTCTCACACCAGAGCAGGCGATGTACCACTTCCTGAGTGGTTACACAGCGAAGGTCGCTGGAACAGAAGCAGGCGTGAAGGAACCATCAGCAACATTCTCAACATGCTTCGGTGCGCCATTCATGGTGCATCACCCAAGCGTGTATGCCAACCTGCTGCGCGACAAGATCAATGCACACGGCTCGAAGGTGTGGTTGGTGAACACTGGCTGGAGCGGCGGTCCGTACGGTGTTGGACATCGCATGAAGATCAAGCACACACGCGCAATGCTTCGTGCTGCACTCAACGGACAGCTCGACAACGTTGCGTTCGTCAAGGATGCGTTCTTCAATCTCGAGATCCCAACATCATGTCCGGACGTACCAGAAGAAGTGCTCAATCCACGTAATACGTGGTCGGACACAGCAGCGTACGACAAGCAGGCAGCGCACCTCGTAGATCTGTTCGAAGAGAACTTCAAGCAGTTCGCCGACAGCGTCGATGAAAAGGTTCGCAAGGCAATGAAGGGCTGATCATCGATCACCCGTTAATCACGGAAAACAGCAACGCCCGCTTCGCATCATCTGCGAGCGGGCGTTGTTCGTTAACAGAACAGCGAAGCGCTTACATGGCTTCGAACTCGTCGAGGTCGATGTCTTCGTCTACCCCAAAGCTTGACGGAAGATCATCGTCGGCCATCGCGCGTGCCTCGAGAATTTCCTTTGCTTCATCGAGATCGTCCTCGAACACAAGGATGCGAAACCCATCGAGTTTGTGATCCTCAATCTTGTAGTCGATCCCCGCTTCGCGGAGTTGCGACCCAACAAGTTGGGCTTCCATTTCGTGTTCGAATGTTGACAAGTGGATCATCATCTGATACCTCCCCAGGTGCAGTACAGAATCACTTTGCGTTTTGTTGGAACTTCTTTGCCTTCTCTGGATTGGCTTCCATCCACTTCTGCGCTTCACGTCCAACTGTTTCGAAGGTATACTTCTGGTGAGCTTCCTTGATCTTTGAAAGGGGCTTCTTAAACGACCAGATCATTACCCATGTGTCGCCGAGCATACACTCGTCGTTGGTGTCCTTACCAGCAGGCTTTTCATCGGCATTGTAGAGAATCTTGCAGAGCTTCTTGCGCGATTCCTGAGGCAATGGCGAGCTCCATTCGAAGTACAGAATCGTACCGCCATCTGGTCCCTCGAATGCTTGTGCTTCCTTGCGTGATGGAGCACCGAACTCAGGGAGCACTGTCTCCCATGATGTCCAGAGTGATGTAGCCGCCTTCGTTGCCGGCTTCACCTTGGTTGTTGTCTTCGTACCCGCTGGGAACAATGACGGCAGCCAGATGAATGGCTGCAGGGGAATGTTGACTTCACGATTGAACTTCGAGAAATCATAGCGCGTAACGACCGACTCAACCTTGGTTGTGTATCCCGGCGGCGCTTTGAAGTTTGGTGTTTGCTGTGCCCGTGCTGAAACCGTAAGCATCGCTGCAGATGCAACGAGACAAATCACACTCTTCATGACATATTCCCTCATCACTGTGAATACGTAATTCCGTTAGTCGCGAGTAAGTTTCCGGTATGTAATGCGATGTGGACGATCGGCGTCAATGCCGAGGCGCTTGCGACGATCTTCTTCGTACTGCGAATAGTTTCCATCGAACCACACCACTTGACTGTCGCCTTCAAATGCCAGAATGTGGGTCGCTACGCGGTCCAAGAACCAACGATCGTGGGAAATCACGACGGCACAACCGGCAAATCCTTGTAGCGCCTCTTCGAGGGCACGCAGCGTGTTCACGTCGAGGTCGTTCGTCGGCTCGTCGAGCAGAAGCACGTTAGCCCCTTCCTTGAGCATCTTCGCCAAGTGCACACGATTGCGCTCACCGCCGGAGAGTTGTGTGACCTTCTTCTGCTGATCACTGCCGCTGAAGTTGAAGCGCGAGACGTAGGCGCGTGAATTCACTTCGCGCGTTCCGAGCATCACCACATCAAGTCCGTCCGTGATTTCTTCCCAGATCGACTTCTTGGGATCGAGCGGACGGTTCTGATCGATGTAGCCGATCTTCACAGTTTCGCCTACGTCGAATGTGCCACTGTCTGGCTGAAGCTGTCCCGTAATCATCTTGAAGAGCGTTGTCTTACCAGCACCGTTCGGACCAATGATGCCAACAATACCACCAGGTGGGAGACTGAAGCTGAGGTTCTCGTACAGGAGACGATCATCGAACGACTTCGAAATGCCATTCGCATTGATCACCTTGTCGCCAAGACGTGGTCCTGGTGGAATAAAGATTTCCATCTCTTCATTTCGCTTGACGGTCTCTTCGTCGAGAAGCTTCTCGTAGGCACTGATACGCGCCTTGCTCTTTGCATGACGTCCCTTCGGATTCATGCGCACCCACTCGAGCTCTTCCTTCAGGGCCTTCTGACGCTTTGATTCTTGCTTCTCTTCGAGAGCAAGTCGTGCTTGCTTCTGCTCGAGCCACGATGTGTAGTTGCCTTCGAACGGGATACCTTGTCCGTTATCGAGCTCAAGAATCCAGCCAGCAACATTGTCGAGGAAGTATCGATCGTGCGTTACCGCAATCACGGTGCCTTCGTAATCGTGCAGGTGGCGCTCAAGCCATGCAACGCTATCAGCGTCAAGGTGGTTCGTTGGCTCGTCAAGCAGGAGCACGTCTGGCTTCTGCAGCAGCAAACGTACGAGTGCGACGCGACGGCGCTCACCACCAGAAATCACACCGATCTTGGTGTCAGGGGGCGGGCAGCGCAACGCGTCCATCGCCATGTCGAGCTTCGAGTCGATATCCCATGCGCCAATCGCATCGATCTTCTCTTGAAGCTTCGCTTGCTGCTCCATCAGCACTTCATAGTCTGCATCAGGCTCGGCGAACTTCTCGCTGATCGCGTTGTAGTCACGAAGCAGCTGCACGGTTGCAGCAGCCCCCTCTTCAACGACTTCGCGAACCGTCTTCTCGGGATCGAGCTCTGGTTCCTGCGGCAAGTAGCCGAAGGTGACGTCCTTGTTCTTGGTGATCTGACCAACGTACTCGTCGTCGAGACCAGCAATGATTTTGAGGAGCGTAGACTTACCTGCTCCGTTGAGACCAAGTACACCAATCTTCGCTCCGTAGAAGAAGCTGAGATAGATGTCCTTGAGAACCTGGCGGTTTGGCTTGTAGATCTTGCCAACACCGACCATGCTAAAGATGATTTTTTGGGGTTCGAATACTGCCATAGGCAGCAAAACTACGACTTTGCGCCACGAGTTGTGGCTAATCCGTCGATCACGTCGCAGATGAGCTGGGCTGCCAGCTTCGCCGTGCGTCCATCAAGGTCGTAGGTCGGATTCACTTCGACAAGGTCGAGCGCAATCAACGAACCGGATGCGGCTGCATGACGAAGGCAGGGACGCAGGTCGGCAGGGGTAAAGCCGTCTGCTGCTGGAGCGCTTACGCCGGGCGCATAGGCCGAGGCGAAGGCATCCATGTCGATTGACACGTACGTGGCACCCGATGTTGCTGCATGACGCAACGCTCGTTGCCAAGCGGCGTCGATTCCCTCGTGACGGATCTCATCGAGCATCATGACGTGCATGCCGGCATCACGGATATCGGCAATGTGGTGGGCCGATGCCGACGTTGCCTGGATACCAAACTCCACAAAGCCACCGGGCAGAAGCTTGGAGTCCTGCATGTCGAGCATCTGTCGAAACGGAGATCCACTGTGTGAACGACCATCCTTGAGCGGACGTACATCGGTATGCGCATCGATGTTGATAACGCCGAACGCTGTTCCAACCGACGACAATGCTCGCACCGTTGGCCACGCACAATCGTGTCCTCCACCGAGGATGATCGGCACAATCCCGTGTTTCACGAGCTGCGCAACAATGTCGTGATGCTCGTCATGAATCTGCTCAAGCGTCTTGCCCGCCGTATCGATATCGCCGAGATCACACAGTGTTAGGCGACCATCGCGCAATGCGGGCAGAAAGGCTGTTGGAGTGAGCTTCGTCAGCGCACGACGGATCGCACTTGGCGCAGCAGCTGAACCAACCCGACCACCATTACGCTCAACTCCGATATCCTGGGGAACACCAAGAATTGCAATCATCAGCGGCGCTTCGGTAAGCGCCTTCACATCATACACACAAAGGTCCCCAATGCGGGGATCCTGTGGATCGCCCGACCGGTAGATGATTGACGCATCTACCGGTTCGAGCGATGTTCGAAATCGAAGTGCATTCATGAAGTACGAATCACCTTACTGTGCGATCACAAGTGGGATCGTCTGACGCACAACTGAGGACTCGATCGAAATCATGTACGAGCCAACTGGAAGCGATGATGGAATTGCAAATACATGCTCACCGGCAACGAGCGAACCAGAGTGCATCGTGGCAACAGTGCGTCCAACGAGGTCGCGCACAATGATTTGTGCGTTAGTCAGCAGGTCTTCACGATAGACTTGGAGTCGGAGCGTTGCGTGATCACGCACAGGGTGCGGCACAACGTCGCCGACAACGACCATACTTGGCTCGATGACATCTTCATCAACATCAGTTGTTCCAACGACGCCAACCAAGCGCACTTGCTTTGCCGAATTGCGTTCGTCATTCGAATACACACGGATCGAGCCCGATGTTGTACCGGCATCTGGACGTTCAAAGGCAAGCGTGACGACAATCGAGTCGCCTTGCTGCAGTGTCGCAGGAAGTTGCTTCGACGTCGATACGAGGAAGAAGTGCTTGCGCACAGAGAAAATCGTGAGGCTGTCAACACGAAGCGGAACGTCGTTTGCAGCGCGGATCACAAATGTGCGTTCCGCACGACTTGGCGATGGGAGCTCCCAACGGACGCTGTCTGTGCTTGTTGCGATCGTTGGCTTCGATGCTACTGTAAACTGCATCCACGCCTTGTTGCCAAAGTCTGGCTCAAAGGTCTTGATCGTGCTTCCACCTGAACGGAAGCTCAGACTACCGCTACCAAGCTGCGAGCGATAGAACCAGAAGTCGAGGCCGACGCCTTCTTTATTCACCAGCTCGAAGTCATAGCAGCCGTTCGCAAGGTTGAAGTCGTAGGTGTAGGTCTTTTCGCTTTCGAGGTTCGCACCTTGACCAATCACTTCACCTGTTGTCATCTTCAGACGCCATGTGTACTGGATCTCGGCTTGCTTGTTTGTGCGAAGGTTGATTTGCAGATCGTTGTAATACACAGGTGGCATCACAAACGACGTCGTCCGACTGTTGTTGTTCGCATACTCATCACCATCGAGCACAGTGCGCACGACGAATGAAGACATACCTGATGTCGACGGCCATGCTGGTGCAGGAAGAACTACCGTGTCGCGACCAAGGAATTGAAGATTCCCTGTCCAGTTGTACGTCGACTTCGCACCACCATTGATTTCATACTCGATCGTGCACTTTGTCATCGGCGTCGAACCATTGTTCGCGATCACGATCACCGGCTCGCCGCAGATTGGATTCAAGCGACCATAGTATTCCCATGAGTTCGGCGAGATCACATCAACAACTGCTGCATCCTTCGCAAAGTTTGGTGCACCGTAGCCGATGAGTTGCATCGATACTTCCCAGCGACCCCACAGCTCGTTTGCTGCTTCCTTCTTCACGCCGTAGTCGAGATTTACTGTCGAAGCGCCCTTCACATGCGGTGTGAGCTCGAACTCGTACAGATCGACTGGTGCACCTGGACACCATCCCGTACGGTCGATCAACCACGTACCGCCCTGCGGAAACACAGGATTGTCACCACACTCCGTCCACAGACGCCACGTGAATCGCTCTTGTCCGTTGACGTTGATGAAATGATTACGCGGGCAGAACTCAGCGCAGTTTGTTTCGTTGCTGAATTCGTGACCACTTGTTACTGCCTTCAGACGGAACGTAGATGCATTCTTGTTCAAGGCAACATCGACAGGTGCAAGCGCGACCTTATTCTCAAGTACGGCAGTGAATTGTGCGCCACGCTCGTAGTACACTTGATCGATCTGCTTAACATCACGCGACGGCGTACCCTTGATGAACATAAAGGTCAAGTCAATCAACTCTTGCTGATTACCTGCCGACAGTGTGACGTTGTTGCGAAGCAGTGGTGCAAAGTCTGTGACGTCATACTCCCAGCGGAATCCCTTCGGACCAAGGTCAAGTCCGATACCATATGGCGTGATGTAGCGACCGATTTCGAAGTCAACAATTGAACTGAAGTATGGCATCTCTTGCTTGCGGAGTGTGGTCTCTGCTGCCACAACTGTTGAGTCGACAGCCAGACCAGCTTCATCGAATGTATAGAGCTTGCCGGCCTCTTGCACCAGCAACGTGTCTGTAGGGATCGATGGATGATCAGCTGCATCCTCACGGTAAATGCGTGGCTGTACCGGACGCTCGTAGAGCACAACTGATGTGCGGCGAGGCTCTGTCACAACATCGACATCGACACGTGCCGTTGTCGTCGTGAGATTGCCGAGTTCAAATGCGAGTGTTGGACGCGACGTGCTCACCTGCGTGAGGTAGCCGAGGTAGTCCATCGGAAGAACCTCTGTTGTAGGAATGCCAAACTTGGCACCGTGCAGGCCTGATGGCGATGCATCGCGCGCAACGAGCGGATCGTTGTCCAATTCGCCGTGATAGTAGAGAATCAGCTTTGCATAGTTCGGATGTGCGTCATCGATTTGACGATTCATGTAGCTCTTGATAGTCGCTTCGTCGAGCGCGACGTTCCACACCTGGATCTCGTCGAGGAGGCCTTCGTACGAACCTGAGCCCCCTGAGCCAATCACAAACTTTGTGATGCCATTCATTGCGCGTGTCTTGCCATTGCCTTCATGGAACAGTGTTCCGTTGAGGTAGATGCGCATCACGCCGGTCTTGGTCTTGACATAGGTCCAGTGATTCCAGCGACCTTCCCAGTTTTCCGGGATCGTGTTCTTCTCGATACGATCGTACGCGCCGTCAGCAGGGTTGTATCCGCAATCCCAATACACTGTACCGTTATCCCACGGTGCGTGGATGTTGATCACGCGACGTCCCTGTGCGTCGTATGCTTCGAGCGTGTTGTGTGCACGTGGCATCTTGAGTGGATCACCCCAGCACCAGTACGAGATCGTGACTTCATTTTTGATGCTCTGTCCGATTTCACCCGGTACATCAATGCGATCGCCAGCCGTAAAGCGATACGCCTTACGTCCACCTACATCTGCCAGGCCTGCTGCACCGTCAGCCTTGATGTTTGCTGTTGTTGTTGCATCAAGACATGCAAACTCCATAACAATGTCGGAGGTGCCGTCCCATGCAAATGGCGTTGAGAATGGCAGATGATTTTCGCCTTCTGTAAGTGCAATCGTGCGACGAATCACCGTTGTGCCTTCATCGTTGCGGAACACTTTTGCGAGCGTTGCATTAGCAACGTTCTGCATCCGCACGGTAAACACCTTTGCTTCGGCAACAGCCTTTGTCGACTGCACACGGATACCACAGAGCGAGCCAGCAGACATACCAGCGGCCGTGAGCTCCGACGCCTTCCAGATGAAACGCATGCGTCCACCACCTGGCTTGATAATCGCGCCATTACCCTGCGAGCCAGTGCCAATGCTGATGAAGTCTCCTTGCGTTGTGCGCGTAGCTGACGTTGTACGGAAGCGACGCTTTGCATCGATGAACGACGAGCGATATGCGAACGAATCTGGTGTACCACCACGCACGCGGAAATTCACTTGCGTGCGACGTGTTGAATCGAACTCACCTGTTGAGTCGCGCAGCATCGTGTACGTCAAATAGTCCCACTCACCACACGGATACTGATCTTGTGTTGTGCGCGGATCGCACTTGAGTGTGTACTGCATCAGGACTTTCTCGTAGCGACCAGGGGGCGGGAACAACCACGTTCCTGAGCGCTTGGTGATGTCGTCAAACGTGAGTGTCTTCACGATGATCGTATCACCTTCGCCCGACTGGGCTGCACTCATGCTCAGCGTGAGCAGCGTGATAACAGAGAGAAGTCGTACAAAACGGTGCATTGCGAAACTCCAGATAAAACAGGGCTGGAATTTACGCACCGGTTCCGTTGCATCAGTGGCGTGCTACGCCGCCATCGACATTGATTGTTTGACCAGTAATAATCCCCGACGCCGGAAGGGCCAAAAACGCCACGACATTGGCGATATCCTCGGGTTCGTCGGCTCGGTGTACGGCCTGCGCAGGGATGATGTGCTCGAGGAGCGGACTCATCGTGCTGGAGCTGCTGACGTTCTGTGTGGCTGTCAACCCTACGGTAACCGTGTTGATGGTGATCCCATACTTCCCGACCTCTGCCGCAAGTGATCGCGTGAAGCCGATCACACCCATCTTCGCCGTGACGTAATGCGTGAGGTACGGTGTTCCAAGCCACACAGTGTCGCTTGAGAACGTGATGATACGCCCAAATCCAGCGCGCTTCATGTGCGGCAACACCCCGCGCACGGTGTGGAACATCGAGTCGAGCGTAATGTCGAGCGTACGTTTCCACTCTGTGTACGACAACAGCTCGAATGGCTCCTCGCTGTAGTGTCCGACGTTGTGCACCAGAATGTCGATGCGTCCAAACGTTTCAATGGCTGTAGCCACCACACGTTCCACATCGCTTGGCACTGTCATATCAGCTTGCACAGACACGACTTCGCCGCCGAGCGCGCGCACGGCTGCTTCCGTCGCTGCGGCACTCTCTACATCGGCAATTACCAACTTTGCACCTTCCTCGGCAAGACGTTCGCAGAATGCACGACCATTGCCAACGGCTGCTCCGGTAACAATGGCGACGCGATCGTGCAGACCGCGTTCAAATCGTGTAATCTGCATGGAGCCCCTTACGCGGAGATGAGACCGAGTTCAATACCAACTTCTTGACATGCATTAAGGATTGCATCAAGGTGCTCATCCTCGTGTGTTGCCATGTAGCTGGTGCGCATCATCGACAGATTTGGCGGAACTCCTGGTGGAACGAAGGCATTGACGAAGATGCCCTTGTCGTACAGCTTGCGCCAGAAGACCAGTGCGAGCTCGGCGTCGCCGACGACGATTGGCACAATGCCCGTGCGCGAGTCAATAACGTTGAACCCAAGGTCTGAGAAGCCCTTGCGCATCTTATCAGCGTTTCTGATCAAGCGATCTATACGCTCTGGCTCTGCCTCGAGAATATCGAGTGCTGCGAGCGCTGCTGCCACCGAAGCTGGTGTTGGCGATGCGCTGAAGATCAACGCTGGCGAATGGTGCTTGATGTAATTCATCACACGCTCTGGTCCGGCTACAAAGCCACCGAGCGATGCAAACGTCTTCGAGAACGTACCCATTGTGAGATCGGTCTTATCAACCAATCCGTAGTGCGACGCCGTGCCACGTCCGCCCACGCCAACAACACCTGTTGCGTGTGCATCATCAACGAGGACGCGTGCTCCGTACTTCTCGCACACAGCGATCATGTCTGGGAGGTTTACGAGCTCACCGGAGACTGAGAACACACCGTCGGTGACGACCAGCTTGCCGGCACTTTCAGGAATGCGCTGCAGAACACGCTCGAGATCTTCCATGTCGTTGTGCTTGTAGCGAACGAACTCGGAGAATCCGCCCTTTGCAAGCAAACAGCCATTGATGATACACGCGTGGTTCTCCTTGTCGGAGATCACGTAATCACCCTTCGACACGAGCGCAGAGATGACGCCCAGTGCAGTCTGATACCCCGTCGAGAAGAGGAGTACGTCTTCCGTACCAAGGAAGGCAGCAAGACGTTTTTCGAGTTCAACGTGAAGATTGATCGTACCCGTGAGGTATCGCGAGCCTGAGCAACCAGTGCCGTAACGATCGATCGCATCCTTCGCCGCCTGCTTCACCTTCGGGTGTGCGGTCAGACCAAGGTAGTTGTTCGAGCCAGCCATGATTACCTGACGTCCTTCAAGCGTCACGACCGGTCCCTCGTTCTCTTCAACGGGACGGAAATACGGATAGAGGCCTGCGGCCTTTACTTCGTCGGCTCGTGTGAAATCGCGACAGCGCTGAAACAGATCCACGTAAACTCCAGGGTTAAGCAAGGGTGCAAATATCGGAAAAATGCAGGGGGCTATCGCAGATTGTCGATCTGCACAGGGAAGCCGAGGTCGGCGGCCTGTACAGCCTGGATACAGGCCTGCAGGTCGTCCTTGCTCTTCCCTGTCACCCGCACCTTATCGTCGACGATCTGTGCGGAAACCTTCATTTTTTGCTCTTTGACCATCGTTGTAATCTTCTTGGCGTCGTCTCGCGAGAGTCCGGCTTTAAGCTTCACGGTCTGGCGGACGGATTTACCGCTGAGGAGCTCGACTTTTTGTTCGTCGAGCGCCAACACGCTAATACCCCGCTTGATCATCTTGTTTTTGATGATTTCCATCGCGGCGGTAATGAAATGCTCGCCATCGGCGCGAACAACAAAGCTCTTTTCGTTGCGGTTGAGTTCGACCTCGCAGTTCGAGCCACGCAGGTCGTAGCGATGTTCGATCTCCTTCCGTGCCTGGTTAATGGCATTATCGGCTTCTTGGAGGTCGACTTCGCTGATGAAGTCAAATGAGAATGTCGACATAGTAGTAACTCCTTGCTACAAACATACGGGCTACAGCGCGTGGAAGAGCGGTCGAGGTTGTAGTTTGTGTGATGCGGAACTTCTCGATTTCAGTCCCATCTCTGGCTCATGCAAGCAAGGATATCCCTGCTGGTGTGGTCGTGTTTCTGGTGGCTCTGCCTCTCTGCCTTGGCATTGCCCTCGCATCTGGTGCTCCGCTCTTCGCAGGTGTTCTTGGCGGGGTTGTGGGCGGGATTATCGTAACGCTGTTTTCCGGGTCAGAACTCTCCGTATCAGGTCCGGCAGCAGGCCTAGCGTCGATTGTCGCGTCGGCCATCATCTCCCTCGGATCGTTTCCGGTTTTTCTCACGTCGATCCTGCTGGCCGGACTTCTGCAAATCGTCATCGCCATTGCTCGAGCTGGTTCGTTGGGAAGCTTCATTCCCCACAGCGTGATCAAGGGAATGCTTGCTGCGATTGGCTTAACGATCATTCTCAAACAGCTGCCACATGCTGTGGGATACGACCGGCAGGGATTTACCGATGAAGAGGTCGCATTCGCCGGCTCGGAATGGATCAACATCTTCCTCGATCCTGTGCGCGCCCTCCAAGCTGACGTGTTTCAGCCGGGCGCTGTGCTGATTACGATCGTGTGCGTTGCCATCATGCTCCTGTGGGATCACCCTCGTCTGCGCGATGCACGTTGGGCCAAGCTCATTCCTGGCGCACTCCTCAGTGTGGTTGTTGGAACGATGCTCAATATGTTCTTCGGTGTCGTTCGGCCCGACTGGCAGCTTACTGCAGAGCTTGGTCATGTTGTGTCACTTCCAGTTTTCACGTCACTCCATGATGTTGCCAGCCAGATTGTCTTCCCTGAATGGTCTGCCGTCGCACGACTCGACGTGTGGATGGTTGCCATCACGATCGCTGCAATTGCAAGCATCGAATCAGTGTTGTCTGTCGAAGCCGTCGACAAGATGGATCCACAAAAGCGTATCTCGAATACAAACCGCGAACTCTATGCGCAGGGCATCGGAAATGCTGTCAGCGGTTTGATTGGTGGTATTCCAATCACGTCGGTCATCGTGCGATCATCGGCGAACGTCTACGCGGGCGGTGTTACACGGTTGTCGTCACTCATACATGGAGCACTCCTCCTCGTAACGGTCCTCCTGGTTCCAACAGTCCTCAACCTCATCCCACTGGCATGCCTTGCATCAATCCTGCTGATTGTTGGGTACAAGCTGTCGTCGATCAAGCTCATCCGCTCGATGTGGCATGAAGGCATCCCTCAGTTCTTTCCATTCATCGTGACGTTTGTTGCCATCGTTGCAACGGATATTCTCCTTGGAGTTGGAATTGGACTTCTTGCGTCAGTCTTCTTTGTGGTTCGCTCCTACCATCGTCGCTCGATTACGCTTGTTCATGATGATCGGACGTGGTTGCTGCGATTCAACAAGGACATGACCTTCATCCAAAACGTGATGCTCAAGTCGAGTCTTGTCCAGATACCCGACGGTGCGCACCTGATCATCGATGGAACAAAGGCACTGTACATCGACCACGACATCTATGAGACAATCGCTGATTACAGCGAGCTCGCGAAGCACCGTAGCATCACGATCACCTATCACAACTACAGTGATAAACACGGAAAGCCATGACATGGAAGATTATCGCCGTCTACTGCTGAACAATAAAGCGTGGGTACAGGATCGTCTCGACGTGCGATCAGACTTCTTTACCGCATCAGCATCAGCACAGACTCCTGAGTATTTGTGGATCGGCTGTTCTGATAGTCGCGTCCCTGCTGAAGATATCACTGGTACACAGCCAGGTGAGTTGTTTGTGCACCGAAATGTTGCCAACCTCGTGGTCCACACAGACTTCAACATTCTCAGTGTGTTGCAGTACGCTGTAGACGTACTCCAGGTAAAGCACATCATCGTTTGCGGACATTACGGTTGTGGCGGTGTGCGTACTGCGATGTCGCGAAAGGATCTTGGACTCATCAACAAGTGGTTGCGACACATCAAGGATGTGTATCGCTTTCACGCTACAGAGCTTGATGCTATAGCGGATGAGGAGCTGCGCTACAACCGACTCGTTGAGCTCAACGTGATCGAGCAAGTGCACCACATCTCCGATATCTCATTCGTGCAACACGCATGGAAACGTCGTCAGCGTCCAATGATCCACGGTTGGATTTATGATCTACACACTGGAAACCTGAAAGATCTAATCAAGATCGATCCAGGTGATCATGCACACGACATTTACGAATACGAATTTAACGACACCGAATAAGTCCATGCTCACATCAGCATACTTCAATTTCTTTCGTGATCTCACCAAGAACAATGCAAAGACTTGGTTTGATGAGAATAGATCGCGCTACGAACACGATGTGAAGCGTCCGTTCCATGCAATGGTATCCGCATGGATTACATCCGTGCAATCGATCGAACCCACACTGCATGCAACTCCGTCTGAAGTGATCTATCGCATCAATCGCGACATTCGATTTTCCGCTGATAAGACGCCCTACAAGGTACAGATGGCTGCACACTTGAACCTTCGTGGGAAGAAGGCTATGGGATTTCCTGGCGTGTACCTCGAAGTGGGTGCGGCTGGTGGAGCAATCGCCGCTGGTAGCTACATGCCCAACAAGGAGGAGCTTCCCGCACTTCGTGACCTAGTTCTTCACGAGGGGGCCGATCTACACGCAGCAATTACGGATCCGTTGTTCAAGAAATTGTATGGTGAACTTCTTGGTGAAGAGAGCAAGATTCTCCCGGCAGAGTTTCGCGAGGCCGTTGTTCGGGAGCCCCTTGTGCGCAAGAAGCAATTCTACGTTTGGGCGACTATCCCGAAGTCGGTGTTTACATCGGACTCATGTATTGAGACACTGACTGAGTATTACCGTGTTGCAAAGACGATGAACGATGTGTTAGCACGCGCTCTATGAAGCTGATCTCGACCATCCTATTCCTCGTCGTACTCTGCACGACCATGCGAGCTGCCGATGGTGATCCGCAGCACGGCTTACTGACGTCGGTACTTACGTCGCATGTGTCGGGTGGACGAATTGATTACAAGGCTATGAAGCGTGACCGACGATTTGCAATGTACCTCATGGCTCTCTCTACGTCTCGGCCTGACACGATGTCTGCACAACAGCAGAAGGCGTTTTGGATCAATGCCTACAATGCATTTGCAATGAAGCTCGTGTGCGACAACTACCCACTTTCATCGATCCGCGAGTTAGACAATGGACAGATACTGGACCGTCCAATGTTTCAGGTTGGTTCGGTGATGTACTCCTTACGGTCGATCGTCATTGAGCACCTTGCACCTCTACGAGATCATCGCATCTACACCGCGCTCTGCTTTGCAGCTCGCGGGTGTCCACCCCAGTCGACGCGCGCGTATGAAGCATCAACACTCGATGCACAGCTATCGGAGCAGGCGACGCGGTTTGTACGTGACACGTCGCTCAACACAGTGAATGTTGCGGAGCATCGCATGGTGCTATCGCGAATCTTCGAGTGGAACCTCCCAGCAATCGGAGCTACCTACGAACAACTGGTAGCAGTTGTCCTGCCATGGTATGATGCAACAATTGCAACGAGAGGTGGTAGCGCGCGATGGACGGTTGAGTTCAGCGATTTCGACTGGTCACTCAACGGTAAGTAATCCCTGCAACAGGCGCGTTAGTCGTCTGAACGTTTTGTTGGCGCAGAATTATCCGGTCCCTGCGAGATCGTCCCATTCGGACGAATGCGCACGGTCAAAGTCGGCTGCGTTTCGGTGTTCTGAAACTTATCGGTTTCACAGTTAAACACATGGAAGAGCTGCCCAACAGAAATCGTACCATCGTCGTTCATTGACGATGCGCGGAGGAACGTACCTTCGCAGCTGGCTTGAAGGGATGCGATCTGAAACTTCGATGCATACATTTCATTCTTCATGGTCACGAGGTATACGTTCTCGTCCTTCGTGCCTTCAATGCCCTTGACGTACACCAGCTTCACAACGATTCCACCGGTGGCCTCGCTAGATGTACAGGAGACGATCGCATATGCGTCGATGGACGATGGCACTGTTCCGGTCGAATCCTCGAATCCAGCGAAGAACAGAAACTCCTCGCGTTCTTCACCTGTAAGCTTGGTCATGTCTGACCATCGTTCCTCAACATCAAGCAGATCTTTCTCACCGATAGTTAGGTGGGGACGTAGAGTCTGCAGACAGGAATCGATGGATGCATATGCGCCGACTGCGCTCATGCATACAGCTGCGACAAGTGCTAGCACTCGCATGATCAGGCTGCGCTGCGTTCCATGCGCTCGAGGCGCATCGAGTGTGTGCGGAACTTCGGAACAAACGGCGCGAGGAAATACACGCGGAGTATGTACCACCAGAAACTCCTCTCAATGAGAGCTGGATCAATGTTCTGTGCAACTGCTGCATGCGCTTCAGGCGTCTTGCTCCAGTGCGTGCCTGCACGATCATGGTGCACTGTGTGGAAGCCGTTATTGAACAGCAGGAGGTTGAGCCAACCTGTGAAGTTGCGTGAGTGATTCCACTGTGATTCTTCATCAGCGTGTACGTGCTGCACGTAGTTGAATACGAGGACCGCGAAGAGACCAACCTGCTGTGGAATGATCACATACAGGAGTGCCTTCTGCCAGTCCAGAATCAGAAACGCAGCAATCCAGATCCCAAGGAACGCATACTGTCCGGCTGCCAACGCCCACTTGCGACGATCACCGCGCCAAAGGTTCTTGAGATAGTCACGGATTGGCTTCTGCTGATAGTATGAGCTCATCGTAGGATAGAGCAGCAGCATCAACAGTGTGTTATTCTCGGTGAGGCGGTACGTAATTGTGTAGTCGCCCTCTCTGTTGTTAAGGCGGTGGTGGTTCATGTTGTGCGTTGGAATCCATGCGAATGCTGGAAACCCGTAAAACACCGTCAGCCAATAGTCAGTGAGGGTATTCAGGAACTGCCCCTTGAAGATGGGCAGGTGATTGTGATTGTGAGCAATCACCGTGACCGCAATCGAGAGGAAGAGATAGAACACGTAGAACGCTGGATGAAACCCAACAACCGTCCACTGTAGTGCAAACACAGCAGTTGTCACTACCATGTACGCAATTGTTCGCCAATCGGCTGCATACCGCAACATTGTTAATCCTTCTGGTGACAAAGAGACCTGTACAAACTACGGGTTTGGGGGCTTTCCAGCACGTGATTTGTATGTGCAATTACCGTAACTTTTCATCCCATCCAACACTCTCCCGGTTCCTATGCGCACGTTCCTCTTGCTCCTATCATTCGCCCTGAGCGCCGTATGTGCCTCGGCGGGCGACCTCACGCTGGCAATCGACCACCGCATGCAGGGTCAAGTGGTCCAAGCCGGGACAACCTACGCCATGGATAACGGGGCTTGGTACTTCAAACCGCGATTCCTGAAGTACTACTTGGCCGAGATTACCGTGATCCACGACGGTGGCAAGCGCACCCCTCTTACCGATGTGTACGTGCTGGTCGATGCGTTGTCGCGGGATCAATACCCGCTGGGTTCGGCTGACGTGACGAATGTGGAAGCACTGGAGTTTCATGTTGGTGTCGATAAACAGCGAAACCACCTCGATCCGACGATCTATCCGCCAGAGCACCCGCTTGCGCTCAAGAACCCGACCATGCATTGGGGTTGGGCCGCAGGGTATCGATTCCTTGCGGTAGAGGGTTCAGCTGGTACGTCCCAAGCCGTTGTTTCAGCTGATGTCCAAGTGCACTCCGTTGGTGACGACCTTTATCGCACGATCACCATGCCTGTGCGTGCTGTTCCAACCCCAACGGGTATTGAGCTGCAGCTCACAGCAGAGTACAGTAAGTTGTTCACCGGACTCGATGTGGCGTTTGGTTTGATCTTCCACGGCCTTGGCGAAGAAACTATCCTTATGTCCAACAACATGGCAACTCGCGTGTTTTCGTCACCATCGACAAGCGTGTCAGAGCGCATGGTGACGTCAGCAGTTGCAGTGTGGCCAACACCATCGACGAATACAGTATCCGTGGATCTGCACGATGACGTAGTTTCGACAGCAATGTTGATCGACGCATGTGGCTCGTCGATTGTCCTTCCGATTGCGAAGCAAGCGCGTGCCACGTGGGATCTCTCAGCGCAAGCATCGGGAACATACACGTTAGTGGTCACCACCACATCAGGTCGCACACACCATGCTCCGGTCATCCTTCTTCGGTAGTCTGATCGCACTCGTGCTGGTCGCAACGAGTTGTTCGACCGAGCACACTATTGAGCCATCGGTCGCACTCGTGGATGTCCCTCCGGGCTTCAGAGAACAAGCATATCCGTCAGACAACCAGCCCACACCAGAGCGCGTGCGCTTGGGCAGAATGCTGTTTTACTCGACTGAGTTATCGCGCACGCGCACAGTGTCGTGCGCATCGTGTCACGATCCAGCACGAGCATTTACCGATGGACGAACAACGAGCATCGGCGTTGACGGACGTGTAGGACGCCGCAATGCACCATCGCTCGCTAATGTTGGATACCAACCGTACTTCATGCGTGAGGGCGGCGTACCAACCTTGGAGATGCAAGTGCTCGTACCTGTGCAGGAACACGATGAGTTCGACATGAACATGCTCGACGTAGTTGCGCGAATCCAGCGGGATACATTGCTGCAATCCTTGAGTCGAAGTGCCTACGGACGCGATGTGGATGCATATGTGATCACGCGTGCGATTGCGTGCTTCGAACGAACACTTGTCAGTGGTCGATCACGCGCAGATCAGAACCGCCTAACAGCGCAGGAGGAGCGCGGACGCGCGCTGTTCATGAGCAATCGTACAGGGTGTTCCACATGTCATGGTGGGGTCCTCTACACTACCCATGAGTTCGCAAACAATGGTGCACTCGCGAGCTACACGGACGTGGGAAGGTATCGCGTAACGAACAGCGAATCTGACCGATACATGTTTAAGGTGCCCTCATTGCGCAACGTTGGTGTAACTGCGCCCTACATGCATAATGGCTCAATATCTGGACTTCGAGACGTGATTGATCGCTATAATCGCGGTGGAATGGGTCACCCCGCCACTGACGCTCGCATCGTCCCTCTCGGATTACGCGACGATGAGTGTGCCGACCTAGAGGCGTTTCTGCACAGTCTCACCGATGATGGTTTTCTCACAGATCCACGGTTCCGACCATGAAACTGCTTCTCCCACTGGCGTGCGCCTGCATTCTTGCGGCGTGTACAAACACATCAGCACCAGTGCCAACTCCGGAGTTTGATCCAACACCATATGTGGTCAATCCAGCGAGTTATCCGTATGGATTTCAATCCATGCCGTTGCCATCCGACTATCCTCTCACGCAGCAACGTGTAGAACTTGGACGCATGCTCTTTTACGAGCCAGCTCTCTCGCGAGACGGTTCGCAGAGTTGCGCTTCGTGTCACGTGCAGTCCGACGGGTTGTCGGATAAGCGCAAGTACAGTGTTGGTATCAGAGGTCTGTCCGGAACGCGTCAGGCAATGTCCATTGTCAATCTCGGTTGGCATCGACGCGGCTTCTTCTGGGATGGTCGCGTGTCGACGCTCCGCCAACAAGCACTCCATCCCATCATCGACACACTCGAGATGGATAACACGCTCGAGAACGCTGTCCGCACACTTTCGTCAAAGTCTGTCTATCGTGATCAGTTCATTCGCGCATTCGGTTCGGACACAATCACTACCGAACGCATAGGTATTGCGATGGAGCAGTTCATGCTCACCGTCGTCTCTGGCAACAGCAAGTGGGATAAAGTCCAGCGCGGCGAAGCATCATTTACAGAGCAAGAAGAACGCGGACGGAATCTGTTCTTCAGCGAGTTCGATCCAACGGGTAAGGTAAAGTCAGGCGAGTGCTTCCACTGTCATGGCGGACCGAACTTCACGAATGATCGCTTCATGAATAACGGACTCGATGACGACGCGTCGTTCATGGACATTGGACGTGAACGCGTGACTATGGATCCAGCAGACCGCGCAAAGTTCAAGGTTCCAACTCTTCGCAACATCGCAGTGACGGCCCCCTACATGCATGATGGACGCTTTACGACACTTGAAGAAGTTGTGCGACACTACTCATCGGGTGTGAAGCAATCATCAACTGTCGACGTCTTGCTCCAATTCAGTCTTAAACCTGGTCTTGGGTTGAGTGAGTCTGACGTCGCAGATCTTGTTGCATTCTTGAAGACGCTCACCGATGAAGCCTATCTCACCAATCCAAAGTACGCCAAGCCGTAAGCGCATCGTGGCGCTTCTTCTCGCGCTGAGTATCAGCGTATCGGCTACGGCACAAGAACTGTACTTCCCACCTGCACAGAGCACAGGTGTGTGGGAGACGATGTCGCCGAATGAGCTCAACTGGTGTAAGGATCGCATCGACTCACTGTATACGTTTCTGCAGGAAACCTACACCAAGGCATTCATCGTTCTCAAGAATGGGAAGATTGTTCGAGAGTGGTACTTCGGTTCGTTCGAGCGCGACAGTGTGTGGTATTGGGCATCGGCCGGAAAAACTGTCACTGCTGCACTCACAGGCATTGCGCAGGAACAGAAACTCCTCGACATCAATGCACCGAGTTCACGCTATCTCGGCAATG
>VFQT010001017.1_pt1 | contig 36792 bp, 50 predicted proteins | sample 3512381 | NCBI WGS metagenome assembly VFQT01 (sample SAMN10412376, study PRJNA504923) | tailings metagenome | isolation source: Relicate 2 Philex TSF3 active mining site | place: Philippines: Tuba, Benguet | collected 2017-08-29 | reverse complement strand
AAGGGGCCGCGCCTAACTTTGGCGCTGGTGGCGGTGGCGGCGCGTCGGCTGTAGGTGCTGCCGGAACGACTACTACAGGCGGCAACGGCGGCAACGGTACGGCTTCATCCATTTCTGGCGCATCTGCAACCTACGCAGGCGGTGGTGGTGGCGGCACAGCATTAGGTGGCACAGCAGGCACTGGCGGCTCTGGCGGTGGAGCAAATGGCTCAACCAGCAACACAGCTCCATCTGCTGCTACGGCTAATACTGGCGGCGGCGGTGGTGGTGGTGCTTACGCATCTGCCCCCGGTGGTGCTGGTTCCGCAGGCGGCTCCGGTATCGTCATCCTGAAATACAACATCGGCTCTTCCACGATCTTCACCTTCAAGTCCTCGCAGAACTGGACTGCACCTGCGGGCGCGGTGAGCGTGGATTACCTCGTTGTAGCGGGGGGTGGGGGTGGTGGCGCGAGCGGAACCGGATTTGGTGCTGGCGGTGCTGGCGGTGGTGGCGGCGCTGGAGGCTTCCGCTCTGGGTCTGCATTGAGCATCACAGCAGGCAGCGAATATACGATTACCGTGGGAGCGGGCGGCGCATCGCAAACCGCTGGTTCTGATTCCGTATTTAGCACCATTACCAGTACAGGCGGTGGTGGTGGCGGTATGCCGGGGCCGAGCGGAACCAATCCAACGACAGGAGGCTCTGGTGGCGGTGGCGGTGGATTTAACGTCGCTAATACGCAAAACGGAGCGGCTGGTAATACGCCTTCAACATCGCCATCACAAGGATCAAACGGCGGCAATGGTTTTGGTAGCGATACCGATGGAGACGTTCAATGTGCCGGTGGCGGCGGCGGTGCTAGCGCGGTAGGAGCAAATGCGGCGTCGGCTGCTGGCGGTAACGGCGGTGGTGGAACCGCATCTAGCATTTCGGGCAGTAGTGTCACTTATGCGGGCGGCGGTGGCGGCGGTAAGCGCACCAATGCAGGCACCCCAAACACAGCCGGAACGGGCGGCACAGGCGGTGGCGGCAACGGAGCCAAAGGTGCAGCATCCGGCAGCGCAGGCACGGCCAATTTGGGTGGCGGCGGTGGTGGCGGTGGGAGCAACAACACCACGACAAATGGTGGAACCGGCGGCTCCGGCATCGTAATTCTCAAGGTCAACTTCACATGAAGACATATCAATTAATGGGCATTGATACGGCGATGCACTTGCTGCGTCCCGGCGCAAAGTGGGAGATCAGCAACCGCGAGATCACCCGCTGGGAAGACCCGCGACCGAAACCGTCGTGGGACGAAATCATGTTTACGATTGAAAAGATCAAGGAACTCGAGGACGCCGTGCCGACGATCCTCCTGCCCGAACAGCAGAAGGCGTTTGAGGACTACGTTGAGCAGATTGAAAAGGCGGTCGCGTGAACCTCTATTCCATATTCCCGACGGCGGTTGCCAAGTTTGAACTCGGGCGCGACTTCAGCCCCGAGGAAACTGCCTTTGTGGACTCGCAAGAGACGCACAAGAACCAAGGCAACACCACAAGCAACGACCGCTATGTGCTGCGCCACGACACGATGGCAAACCTCAAAGCGTTCGTGGAAGCGAGCGTGGGCGAGTATCTGCGCTCCATCTACGCGCCGAAAAACGAGGTCGGCCTACGGATCACGCAGTCATGGCTCAACTACTGCAAGCCCGGTGAGTGGCACCACAAGCACGCGCACCCCAACAGTTTTATCAGTGGCGTTCTCTACATGAAGGCTGCTCGAGAGCGCGACAAGATTTACTTTTACAAAGACGGCTACCAGCAGATCAAAGTCCCGACGAACAACTGGAACCTGCACAACTCAGACTCGTGGTGGTTTGAGGTCGGTGCAGGCGATCTGATGCTGTTCCCGTCTAGCCTCACGCACATGGTGGAATCCGTGCAGCAGGAGCGGGTATCGCTTTCGTTCAACACTTTCCCGGTCGGCTATGTTGGGGAAGAAGAATCGCTGACGGCGCTGCATCTTGAAAACACTCAAGGCACAGCGCAATGATTTCCCGGAGTTTTACGCGGAGTATGCAGTTGATGATTTAGGGATATTCATGGACAAACTGCCGGTCGCCTTTTTGCCAGTCATCAAGGCCGACATCGAGCAGCAAGGCATGATCCACCCGATCATCATTTTTAGTCCTTACGAGCAGTATCAGACCGACCCGAATCCGGTGCTGCCCGCAAAGACAAGTTGGAGGCGAGAGATACTGAGGGTGTACATGGGACACAAAAGGGTGTGGGTAGCCAGAGAGTTAGGGTACTCGCACATTTCTGCGTACCATGTACGGACGGACAAGCAAGCCCGAGCCTTGTGCGGGCATACGACGATTAGAGAGTTTTGCCCAAATTGAGGAGTGATTAAAGTGGCGCACTACGCAGAATTGGATGAGAACAATGTCGTCAAGCGCGTAATCGTTGTAGCCAACAAGGATACAGCGGACGCGAGCGGCAACGAGAGCGAGGCCATCGGCGTGGCGTTCTGCCAGCGACTGCTCGGCGGGAACTGGAAGCAGACGAGTTACAACGGCAACATCCGCAAGCATTACGCCGGGATCGGCTACACCTACGACGAGGGCCGCGATGCCTTTATCCCGCCAAAGCCCTATCCGTCATGGGTGCTCGATAGCGATTGCAACTGGCAAGCGCCGGTGCCGATGCCGGATGACGGCAAGATGTACACTTGGGATGAAGCCGCACAGGCGTGGGTCGCAAGCGAGGCAGCATGAACTGGAAAGTCACCAAACTGCGTGTGATTGATGTCGGCGATCTCGCCGATGTTGTCATGGCCGTGAGCTATGAGGTCGGCAAAATCACTGGCACGGTGACGATCAAGCCGCCGGGTGCGGCTTTTATTCCATTTGCCGACCTGACTGAAGATCAGGTACTCGGCTGGGTTTGGGCCGAGGTCGATAAGGCAGGCATCGAGGCGCGGGCAGCATCGGCAGCTGCGCCTATCGTTGAGTCGGCTGAAAAGCCATTGCCGTGGATGGGCGAGTAAATGGCAGAGTCACGCGCAGCAGAAGTCCTCGAGGGCTATGATCGGTTGAAGGGTGCGCGTGGCACTTGGGAGCAGCACTGGCAGGAAGTCGCCGAGCGCGTATGGCCGTCGATGGCCGAGATGACGGGCTGGCGTACACCGGGCGAGAAACGATCTGAGAAGATCTTTGACTCGACCGCCCAGCGCGCACTGCCGCGGTTTGCTGCGGCGATGGACTCGATGCTGACACCTGCGACCCAGCAGTGGCATGGCCTGCGTACTGGCATCCCCGAGCTCGATGACAACGTAGCGGTGCAGCGTTGGTGCGACAACATTCGCGACATCCTGTTCCGTCAGCGGTATGCGCCGACCGCTAACTTTGCGAGTCAGGCATTTGAGTGCTACATGAGCCTCGGTGCGTTCGGTACCTCTGCACTTTTCATCGATGAGATACCGGGCGTTACATTGCGTTACAGAGCGATCGCGCTCTCCGAGTTAGTCATCGACCTTGACCACACTGGCCGGGTCGACACCGTATATCGCTGCTTCCAGCTGACGGCGCGTCAGGCGATGCAGATCCCCGGCTGGGAAGGAAAGCTCCCGCGTGGCATCAAGTCTGCCGCCGAGTCTCGCGGTAACGACATGTTTGAGTTTGTGCATTGCGTGAAGCCGAACGGCGACTACAAAGCCGGTCGCGCAGGCGCGCAGGGCATGCGGTACCAGTCGCGCTATGTCTCGCGTGAGGGACAGGTACTGCTCGAGGACAGCGGCTATCGATCAATGCCGTATGCGGTCGGGCGTTATGTCACAGGCCCGCGTGAAATTTATGGGCGGTCTCCCGCGATGGAGGCGCTGGCCGATATCAAATCTCTCCAAGAGATGGAAAAGACCATGCTTCGGATGGCGCACCGCATGGTCGACCCGCCGCTCATTCTCGCCGAGGAGGGCGCCCTTAATGCGTTCTCGGTGCGCCCTAATGCGTTGAACTACGGCTACCTGCGCGAGGATGGTACGCCGCTGGTGCAGCCGCTGCAGGCAGGCGGCAATCTGCCGATCGGCATCGAGATGTCGGATCAGAAGCGCAAGGCGGTAAACGATTCGTTCCTTGTGACGCTGTTCCAGATTCTCGTCGAAAGCCCGCGTGTGATGACGGCGACCGAGGTGTTGCAGCGAGCGCAGGAGAAGGGCGCGCTGCTTGGGCCGACGATGGGACGTCAGCAGTCGGAGTTCCTTGGCCCGATCATTGACCGTGAGCTCGATCTTTTGTCGGCGGGTGGAAACTTGCCGCTCCCGCCCCCGCAGCTGATGGACTACATCATGGGCGGCGGTGAGATTCTGCCCAAGTACACAGGCCCACTCGCAAGGCTGATGAAGGCTGAAGAAGCCGCGGGCATCCTGCGTACGATCGAGGCGATCCTGCCTGTGGCGCAGGCGTCTGGCGACATGAGCGTATTGCGCCGCATCAATGCGGATCAGGCGGTCAAGGTCATTGCCGAGGCCAACAACGTGCCAGCCAAGGCGCTGCGTACTGATGAGGAGCTTGAGGCGATGGATGCCGCGCAAGCAGAGGCCGCGCAGATGCAGCAGCTTCTCGCGGCGGCTCCGATCGCGGGTCAGGCCGCAGAGAGATTTGCGAGGGCTGAGCAGATCGCTGCATCGGCTCCGCGTCGTGCGATACCGGGAGTCTAAGTCATGGCGGGCGATGAGGTTTTAGCGGTTCGGTTGGATCTGCTGCATGAGGATGTGGGCGAGATCAAGACTGCCCTCGGCAAACTCTCCGACGCTATCACCAAGCTCGCACTCGTTGAACAGAGCCAACTGCAGACAACTGCCGCCCTTGAGCGCGCATTCAATGCGATTGAGCGTGTAGAGATGCGGCTTGAGAAGCTTGAAGAATCCAGCGTGAAGAATAGCGAGTCATCAAAGTGGGTGGATCGTGCAGCGGGTGCGGTAATCACTGCGCTGGTTGCGGCCGCACTCAAAGCGATTGGCGTGTTCTGATGGAGACGCTGCTCGGCGGTTTGTTCGGTGGCGTGTTGCGCCTTGCACCGGAGGCGCTGAAGTTCTTTGACCGCAAGAATGACCGCAAGCACGAGCTCGCGATGGTCGAGGCCGAGATGCGGTTTGCTCAGGTGAAGGGCGAGATCGCGATGCGCCAGACTGAAGCGCAGATGACGATGGCCGAGGTTGAAGCAATCGGCGAAGCGTTCAAGGAACAGAGCGCGACCGCACAGGCTGCAGGCAAGGTGGTGGCGGCGATCTCCGCGCTGGTGCGACCGTTTGTGACGTATCTCTTTGTGATTGCCTACGCAATGGTCAAGATCGCGGCCTTTATGATCGCACTTGAGCAGGGCGGCAACTGGAAGGAAGTTTTGCTCTCGATGTGGTCGGCTGACGATATGGCCGTGCTCAATATGATTCTTAGTTTCTGGTTTGTCGGGCGCGTTTATGAGCGCACTCGATGAGGCAGTAGCGCAGGCCGCTACCCTCTGCAGGCACTTTGAAGGATTTAGATCTCGACCTTATATCTGCCCTGCAGGCTATCCAACGATCGGCTACGGCACCGTCTATAAACCAGACGGGTCAAAGGTAACGATGGAGCATCCACCGATTACAAAGTCAGAGGCGAACGATTGGCTGGTGCAGGAGCTGCGCCACAACTACGCGGTCGGTGTGCTGAAGGCGTCGCCAGTTTTGGTGACGAGCCCCGGCGCGCTCGCGGCGATGATTGATTTTGCATACAACCTCGGAGTCGGTCGCTATCGCGGCAGCACTCTGCGACGAAAGATCAACGATGGAGATTGGGCTGGGGCCAAGGATGAGCTCGGCAAATGGGTACGGGGCGGCGGCAAGGTGTTGCCCGGTCTTGTACGCAGGAGAGCGGCAGAAGCTGCAATTTTCTAATGACCAAAAAGATGGTGGTTGTGCAGATCGAGGACAGCAAGTGGTATCGCGTTAAAGGTTATACGCATACTGAATGCTGCGATTGTGCGCTGGTACACCGCGAGGAAATTCGACTTGTTGATGGGCATCTCGAATGGCGAGCCATGAGAGACGACAAGGAAACAGCAAGACGTCGAAAAGAACTTGGGATCACCATTAAGAGGGGTTGATATGCCTGCGCCAGTTTGCACTGACGAGGAATTCATAGGTTTGTGGAATCGGCTGCGTAGCGCGGTTGAGCTTTCAAGGATCTTGCAGGTCTCTACAAGATCGGTGATGGCGCGTCGGCGCAGACTCGAGACGACTCATGGCATTGCGCTTAACTCCAGCGTATTTGAAGAAAGCGTTTCGCCTGCCGATCAGAATGCGGCAAGGATGACGAAACTTGCCGAGATCCGACAGGCGAAGTACCACAAAGACATGCAGAGGACGCTGACCGATGGTGTCATTCTGGTGGCATCTGACTGCCACTACTGGCCGGGTGTGGTGACGGTCGCGCATCAAGCATTCTGTGCGCTTGCGAAGAAGCTGAAGCCTGCGATGGTTATCTTGAACGGCGACATCCTCGATGGTGCCAGAATCAGTCGTCACGCCCGCATCATGTGGGAGAAGCAGCCAGATCTGAAGGATGAGATACATGCGGTGCAGGACAGATGCGCCGAGATCGAGCGCGCTGCAGCCGGTGCCGTCTTTGTGCGAACGATCGGCAACCACGATGCGCGGTTTGAGAATTACCTATCGAGCCGGGTCAGTGAGTTTGAGGAGATGACGGGCATGACATTGCTCGACTATCTCCCGAGGTGGGAGGCTGGCTGGGCGTTACATATTAACGCCAATACTGATGGATGGACGACAATACGTCACAGGCCAATTAGCGGCGGCATCCATTCGGCCTATAACTCGACAATGCGTGCTGGAGTGCATTACGTCCACGGACATCTGCACAAGCTACAGGTGACGCCGTGGGCTGATTACCGCGGTCGCAGGTTTGGTGTGGATACAGGGACGATGGCTGATCCCTACGGCCCGCAATTCAACTACACCGAGGCTGGCCCGGTGAACTGGGCGTCTGGGTTTGCGGTGCTGACATTCAACGAAGGCAAACTTCTCGAGCCCGAACTCTGCGTAGTGCAGAACGGGCAGGCATGGTTCAGAGGGGCGAAAGTATGATTTCCTTACTTTGGATGCTGATAGTGGTTCAGATCGCTGATGCGATTACGACGATCAAGATCCTCGAGCGAGGCGGGAAAGAATTGAATCCTGTGATGGCATGGCTCTTTGAGAAGATGGGCGTAATTGAGGGATTGTTTGTCGTCAAGACTGTGATCTGCAGCGTGTTCTACATCTGGATGGAGTCGATCCCGGCGTGGGGATTCTTGGCAATCATCGGACTCACGGGCGCTGTGGTCTATCACAACATCCTGCAGCTGCAAAAATGAATGAGTGGCAGGCACCTGAGAAGTGCCGAACCTGCGTATGGTTCTGCCCGTGGAATGGGCAGGGCTATGGGTGCGCCCATGACACCGTGCATGGATTGCTCGGCGGCGTGGTGCGGTGCGAGGGCAAGTTTTATAAGCAATGGGAACCGTGGGTCATGCCCAAGGTAGAGGGGATTCCATGAGTGTGACGGCGATGATGCGCGCTCGGGTGCGGCAGGTATTGCATCGAACCCGCGGCTATAAGCGGCTGTTCATGGCTCCCGGCACCAATGACCTGTCCGAGGATGGCCAGATCGTACTCGCGCACCTGAAGCGATTTGCGAAGTACGGAAAGCCTCCGATTGCGCCGGGTGCGTCTGGGGATTTGTTTCAACTTGGCCGGATGGTTGGCCGGCAGGAAACGGTGCAGATGATTGTTGAGGCGCTGCACCTCGATGAAAAAACCTTGACGAATTTACAAGAGGACTACAGAGATGAGTGACGATCAAGGGTCTGCACCAGCAGGCAACCCGGCCCCTGCGGCTCCCGCATGGTACGCGCCGGAAGGGCTCGATCAGAACACCGCTGGCCAGCTCGGCGAACTGGTCAAGGCGAAAGGATGGAAGGGGCCAGCTGACGCGCTGCTCTCCTACCAAAACCTCGAAAAGGTATTCGGCGCTGACAAGGCGGGCAGGACGATTCTCGCGCCCAAGTCTGATGACGATGCGGACGGCTGGAATGCCGTCTACAACCGTCTGGGACGGCCTGAGAGCGCCGACAAGTATGAGCTGCCTGTGCCGGAGGGGGACGATGGCTCATTCGCCCAGTCGGTTGCTCCGGTGCTGCACGAGCTTGGTTTGACCGCAAAGCAGGCGAAGGGTCTTGCCGAGTGGTGGAATCAGGCATCTGCCAGCCGGATCGAGATGGAGTCTGAGAGTTTTGCCACGCAGTCTGAGGCTGAATACAAGGCGCTGCAGGGCGAGTGGGGCGCAGCTGCCGCACAGAATGAGGAGCTTGCCAAGCGGGCGGTGCTGAAGTTTAGCAAGGAGGCCGGGATCGACGATCAGTCTTTCGAGGCGATGGAGCGGGCGATCGGTACTGCAAAGCTGATGAAACTCTTTCACGCGATTGGGTCGCAGTTTGCGGAGGGTACGTTTGTCTCGAGTGACACGCCGACCGGCGGCGCGATGACGCCACAGGCTGCGAAGAACAAGATCGCTGGCATGTTTACAGATCAGGAGTTCATGGGTCGATACATGAACAACGACGAACGTGTGCGGGCAGGGGCGATCGAGGAGATGATGAAACTGCAGCGCATGGCGAACCCTGAGCTATTTACATCGGAGTGACAAAGCCATACCATCCGAGTGTGATTCTCCTATCGACCAGCTGAATTGCCGGGAGGGAAACCTCCCGGCCTTTTAGGAGACAGGGCAAGTCGCGAGACCCCGCTGACAACCGGAAAGACGGTCGCTTGGTCAGAGTGTTATCTGGCAAGGATTACGGCCCCGCAAGGACAAGCCATCCGAGAACAGTATCTAACTTTGTTTTTGGAGGGCTATCATGGCCGATAATATTGCAAGCGTTTATGCCGTACAGTACGGCACGAACATCTCGCTGCTCCTGCAGCAGAAGGGCTCCAAGCTGCGCTCTGCGGTGCAGACTGGTTCGTACAAGGGCAAACAGTCGGAAGTCGTCACGCAGTACGGTGCCACCTCGGCCCGTGCGGTCTCGACCCGCTACAGCCCGATTGTCCCGGTCAACACGCCGAACGATCGCCGCTGGGTGTTTCCGGAAGATTACGATTGGGCCGACCTGATCGACAGCTTCGACAAGCTCCGTCTCCTCGCTGACCCGCAGTCTGCTTACTCGCAGAACGGTCTCTACGCGATGGGCCGCGCGATCGACGATGTGATCATCTCGGGCATCTTCGGTGCGAACAAGACTGGCGAGGCTGGCGGCACGACCACCAACTTTGCCACCTCCACCCAGCAGGTTGCTGTGAACTACGCTGCCTCGGGCAACGTGGGCCTCACGGTCGACAAGCTGCGTGAAGCGCGCCGCATCCTGATGGAGAACGAAGTCGACCTCGATGCCGAGCCGGTGTACTGCGCCATTTCGGCCGAGCAGCACGACGACCTTCTCGGCCAGATTCAGGTCACGAGCGAGGACTACAGCCCCGGTATGCCGGTGTTGCAGGACGGCAAAGTGACCCGATTCCTCGGGATCAACTTCATCCACACCGAGCGTCTTCCGACGTCCTCGAACCACCGCCGCTGCCCCGTGTGGGTGCCGTCGGGCGTTCACCTCGGCATGTGGAATGACATCATGTCCAACGTGACGCAGCGTCGCGATCTTTCTTCTCACCCGTATCAGGTTTACCTGATGGGTACCTTCGGTGCCACGCGCACTGAGGAGAAGAAGGTGGTCGACATTCTGTGTGCGGAATAAGGGAGTAAACGAAAATGGCAGTTGTAGCAGTTAAGTCGACCCTTATCACCAACGCAGACGCGACCCCTGTTGTCCTCAACAGCCCGCGTGTTGACGGCGGCAGCGAGCGTGTAGCGGTGGCCACGGCGGCGATTACGGACACCGATAGCATCGGTTCGACCTATCGCATGTTTCGTGTGCCGTCGAATGCGGTGATGACGGATCTCCGCATCTACTCGCCGGACATTGGCACCACGACGATCACCGACATCGGCCTTTATGCCGCTGACGGTGGTGCGGTTGCTGACGCTGACTTCTTTGCCTCGGCCCTGTCTCTCAAGGACGGCGCGCTGAATGGCACGGATGTCCTGCACGAGGCTGCGGTGTTCACGATCGCAAACTCCGGCAAGGAGCTGTGGGACGCACTCGCGCTCACCAGCGACCCCCGCGTGTTCTACGATGTGACTCTCACGCTGACGGCGGCGGCTGACGCCACCGGCACGGTGAAGCTCATCGGTCGTTACACGGCGTAAGTAATAGGGGCGGGTTGGGGATTCTCGGCCCGCCCCTTTCTTGATGGAGAGCCAACATGGCAGAGCGTTTTTACGGCATTGACCGCGGCGAGCAGGGCGTGCGTAACGTCACAGAAGGATCTGGCTCTACAGCCACGACCGATGTTGAGGTGCGTGTTGATCTTGCGGCCAACATGAGCAAGCAGGAAGTTTTGCTTGCCATTGATACGCTGAAAGAGGCGATTCTTCAGGACACTTGGCCTCCGGCCTAACAGCTGCGGGAGACGCCCGTGGCTGCAAGTGATGTCGCAATCGCTAACCTCGCGCTCACCAAACTGGGTGACTTGAGGATCACTAGTCTCTCGGATAACACCAAACCAGCCCGAGAGGTTTCCGCTGTCTATTCGATGCTGCGCGACAAGCTGCAGCGCACCTATAACTGGCGCTTTTGTGTAAAAAGGGCGGTTCTGGCAGCAGAGGTCGATACCCCCGTATTCGACTACAGCTACCAATATCCCGTACCGTCCGACTGTCTGCGTATCCTGCAGATCAATGCTTACTATCCAGCGCCAGACCTTTCTGACCTGATCAGCAGCGGCGGCCAGGAATATGTGCTCGAAGGCGGCAAGATCCTGACTCGCAGCTCTGGCTCGCTGAACCTGCGGTACCTCGCCCGCACCACAGACCCCACTAAGTTTGATACTGCATTCGATGAAGCGTTCGCGGCATCGATCGCCTACAACGTGTCCGAGGCGCTCACCCAGTCCGACGGCAAAAAGAATGCTGCACTGCGTGACTACAAGATGGCGCTGATGGAAGCGATCCGAGCAAACGCTATTGAGAATCCACCGGAGAGCATTGCCGACACGACTTGGCTGACAGTGAGGCTCTAATGCCAAACGCTAATCCGGCTGTCGTCAATTTCAACGGTGGCGAAGTTGGTGCCATGATGAGTGGCCGCACCGACTTTGAGAAATATGCATCGAGTGCATTTCGTATGCGGCGGTTTATCCCGACCGCGCAGGGGCCAGCGAAGCGATGCCCCGGCACCAAGTATGTCTTGCAGACTCTGTATCCAGATAAAAAGGTTTGGCTGCAGCGGTTTGAGTTTGCATTCGATCAGGCATACGTCATCGAGTTTGGCGACCAGTACTGCCGCTTCTATACCGACCGCGGCGTTGTGCTTGAGACTGGCCTTGATGTTTCAAACATCACGAACGCAAGCCCCGGCGTTCTAACCTACGTTGGAGCAGACCCCGCCAACGGCGATTGGATGTATGTCAAAGATGTCGCTGGCATGTCAGAGGTCAATGGCCGATACGTCAAGGTCACAAACCTCAACACGGGCGCAAAGACGTTTGAGCTTTACGACATCGATGACGGATTGATCAACACGACCTCATACGGGACATATACCGGGAACGGGGATATCCAACGTGTGTACACGCTCGCATCTCCCTATGAGGTCGAGGATCTATTTACCCCTGAAGGCACAAGCGCGCTCTCGATCACGCAGTCGGGCGATGTGCTCTATATCGGCTGCGAGGGTTATGCGCCGCGCACATTGACCCGTAGCGGAAACACGAGCTGGGCGTTTGCCGAGTACGCGCCGACCGATGGCCCATTCCAGCGCGAACCCGACACTAAAGTCGATTTCACGCTATCTGGGACGACGGGATCTGTGACCGTTACCGCAAGCTCGCCGATCTTTACGGACGGTGTGGGGCTTCTCCTGCGGTTGCAGCCGATCAATATCACGACAACGCAGTGGGAAACCGGCAAGTCGATCACGGCGACCAACATACGCAAATCGAGCGGCAAGTTTTACGAGGCGGTCAATTCGGCAACTACGGGCGCCGTGAGACCGATTCACGAGGAGGGCCAAGACTACGACGGTAATACCGGCGTACTTTGGAAGTTTCTGCATCCCGGCTATGTGGTGCTGAAGATCACTGCGGTGACGAGCACGACGGTGGTGACGGCTGATGTGATTGGCCCCGGCGTGGCACCTGCCGAGCTCTTGTCTGCGACGACCTGCGTGTACCGGGTGGGCGCGTGGGGAACGAGCATGGGCGCGGCCTATCCGTACAAGGTTTGCTTTTGGCGCGATCGCTTGTTCTGGGCTGGCGGGCAAAATGTCTATGGTTCGGTCGCTGGTGACTATGCCTCCCATGCACCGGACACGATGGGCGAGATCCTTGCGGACAACGCCCTTAACCTCACGCTTGCGGTCGGCAATGTCGACAAGGTGCGCTGGCTGCGACCGGGTAACGCACTGATCGCGGGTACCGCGGGCGCTGAGATTGCGATCCGTGAAAACGTCACGACCGCACCGCTCGGCCCTGAGAATGTGAAGTTTGACCTGCAGTCGGCAGAGGGCTCGATGGAGCTTGAGCCGGTACTGGTTGAGGATGCGGTGCTGTTTGCTCGAGTGGGCGGTCGCCGCATCATGGAGTTGCGGTTTGACATCCAAGCCGACGCGTGGGTGCCGCGAGACATGTCTGTGCTTTATCCCGAGATCACCCGATCCGGCATCATCGACATGGAATACCAGAAGGAGCCGGACGACATCATCTGGTGTGTGCTTGGTGACGGTCGGCTGATCGGCCTGACCTATGATCGCGAGCAAAACATCTATGGCTGGCACCAGCACCCGATCGGCGGCGTGAATGCCAAGGTCGAGGCGGTGCAGACGATTGCTGGCCCTGATGGCGATGTGGATGATGTTTGGGTGGTGGTGTCGCGCACGATTCAGGGCGACATTGCCTATGAGCTTGCGACCGAGGCGGGCGATGAGATCCTGACCGAGGGCGACGATCAGTTAGTCACCGAGGCTGGCGTTGATCTGACTCGCCGATCTGTGGAGTATTTCGCGCAGTCGCTTGAGGACGGCGACGATATTCAAAGCGCGGTGTATCTTGATTCGGCGCTGGAATTTAACCCGATAATCGCCGCCGATCTTTTCCTTGGCACAGGCTACGACGTAGTCGGCTCGCTCAACGTGACTGCGACGGTCACATCGTCATTAGAGATTGCTACCGAAGCGGATGAATTTCTGCTGACTGAGGCGGGCGATTACCTTGTCGTCAACGATCCGGTGTTTGAGGCGACCGATGTTGGCCGTGAGATCGTGCAGCGATACTACGACGAGGAGAACGGTCTCTGGCGCAGCTCGCGGGCGTTGATCACGAGCTTTGTTTCGCAGGACGAGGTACTGGTCAGAATCATTGCTGCGTTTGAGGATAACGATGTCCCGCTAAATACCTGGCGCATGACGGCGACCACGCTCCGAGGTATGTATCACCTCGAGGGCGAGACGGTTTCTGCGCTCGCAGACGGTGCCGAGGTGACGGGCCTTGTGGTGACGGACGGCGCTGTGACGCTGACGACCCCGGCCTCGCGTGTGGTGGTGGGATTGCCGTATACGTCAACGCTAGCCACGCAGAGGATCGAGGCAGGCGCATCCATAGGCACGGCGCAGTCCAAGACCAAGCGCGTCCATAAGCTCGCCCTGCGGCTCTATAACAGCCTCGGCGGCAAGATCGGGCCGAGTGCGACCAATCTGGATCAGATCGTATACCGGACGGGCAATGACTTTATGGACGAGGTGCCGCCGACACTGACTGGGGACACCGATGTGATTGCGTTTCCGGGCGGGTACGAGACAGACGGACGGATCTGGGTGGTTGCGGATCAGCCGCTGCCGCTCACGGTGGTGGCGCTGTACCCAGAGCTGGAGACGGCGGGCTAATGCTCGAGGTGGTCAAGTTCAAGCCGGAGCATCTCGACGAACTGAGATTGCAGCCGGCGCAGGAGTATCTGGCGGCGTTCGTAGGGAGGCCGGGATACGGGCAGGAGCTGGTTGAAGCTGGCCCCTGCTACACCGCTCGGCGGGACGGCAGGATCATCTGCTGCGCTGGGGTGGTGGAGTTGTGGAAGGGCAGGGCGTCTGCGTGGGCGCTGCTGTCTTGGGACGCGGGCAGAAGCATGAGGCCGCTGCACCGCGAGGTTGAGAAGTTTTTGGATCGCTGCGGTATTCGCAGGATAGAGGCGTATGTGTATCCGACCTTTGAGCCGGGACACAGATGGGCGAGAATGCTTGGGTTTGAGCAGGAAGGGTTGATGCGAGCGTTCGGCCACGATGGCAGCGATATGGTCATGTATTCGAGGGTGATGTAATGGCACAGGCAATTCCGTTTATCGCAGCCGCGGCATCTGCCGGCGCGTCTTTAATGGCGACCGGACAGGCGCGCCAAGTCGGCGCAGCGCAGGCAAAGTTGCTTGAGACTCAGGCCGGTGTTGCCCGTCAGCAGGCAGGACTTGAGACTGAGGCACTTAGTCGCGAGACCCGCCGCCAGTTTGGCGAACTGCGCGCCGCTGGCGCACAGGCCGGACTTGTGGACTCGGTGACGTTCGGAGATGTCTACAAGCAGGCCGCGACCGCGGCAGAGCTGGACGCGCTCTCTCTTGCGTATCAAGGAGAGACTGAGGCACAGAGTCTACTAAGTGAGGCGCGGATCACCCGCGCATCCCGGCCGTCATGGGTGCAAGGCATCTTGCAGGCTGCTGGCGCCGGGCTTGGTACTTACGCCGCCGCTGGCGGTCAGTTCCCGAGCGGACGCGCAAGCACAAAATTCACGCCGAAAGTAAGTGGCCCAACGGCAATGACAAAGCGATACACGCCGTTGTCTCCGACTGGCCCGCGTAACGCATAGGTGATTCATGGCTAAGCTCGAGTTCTACAGACAGCAGGTTGTCCCGCGCATCTCCACGCCGAGTGGCCGCGGGCTTGCTGCTGTCGGCACTCAGGCTGCGGATACCGCGGAGGCGATCGCTCGAGGAGCGACAGCGTTTGGCCGATTGGCTGCTGACCTTGACGAGCTGCGCGTTGAGGATGCCTATAACAAACTGCGCGAAAAACAAACCGATTTGATGATGAATCCAACAACGGGATTCTCTAGCAAGAAAGCAGCAGATGCTGCCGCACCAGATTTTATATCGAAATACTCTAGCGACTTTGATAAAGCGATTGATGAAGTTGCTGGTGGTTTGCCAAGTAATCGGCAGAAAGATCTTTTCCGTCGCCGTGCAAAAATGGCGAAATCGGAATACGACGATTCCTTAATGCGTCATGTACTGCGAGAAACCGATCAGTATCGTGACAATGTGTACAAGGGCGCGATCGCAACAGAGACCAACGTAGCCGCTCTGAACTGGAACGATCCTGCAAAGGTTAAGGATTCTATTGGTCGCATTGCAGCGAATACCGCGACATGGGCAAATCGCAATGGCATAACAGGTGATGCATTGATGGCCGCGCAGATGGACAATCTTGCGGCGGTTCACTCTGCTGTTGTGAATGCGGCGCTTGATAACGGCGACGTTGAGTATGCTGCAAAATATATCGATCAGAATCGAAATACTATCCGCGCTGATCGGCTGGTAGATCTTGAAGGAAAGATTTCTACCGAAACAGACCTGCGCGCATCTGCTCGTATTGCAGATGATGTCATGGCATCGTTTGGCCGTAGGATGCCAACCGAAACTGAAATACGCCAGAAGGTGCGCGAAATTGCTGGCGATAATGTTGGGGTGCGCGATGCGGCAACCAGCGAGGCACTCGCACAGTTAGGATCGATGCAGCGTGACAAAAGGCAAAGAGAGGAGGACGTACTTTCCGCGGCATATCGGCAGCTTGAGGCAAACGGCGGAAATTATGCAGCACTTCCGTCCTCACTTAGGGCGGCGATACCGGGCGATAAACTTGGCACCGTTCGTGGTTTTGCAGACAGTTTAAGATCAGGAAAAAAAGTTGAAACAGATTGGGATACTTATTACAAGTTACGAACAAATCCTAAACTGTTGGCGCAGACTAATTTGATTGCGTTGAAGCCAACTCTTGATGAACCAGAGTTTCGTGAATTAACAGCGTTGCAAGCGAGGGCAAACGAACAGCCAGATGCCGCGCAAACAGAAGTTCAAACTACAAAACAGCGCATGGATATGCGTCTTGCGGAGATGGGAATCAATCCAAATCCAAAGCCGGGAATGCTTGCGGCGAAGCGTGTTGCAAGAGCATGGTCGACACTTGATGCAAACATTGTTACGAGAGAACAATCTCTTGGTCGCAAATTAACGCCGGAAGAACGTAACGCTGAAATTGATCGGTTGTTTGCAAATGCTGAAGTGCGCGGAAGTCTGTTTGGCACAAATGCTGTGGCGCTGTTTGAATTGGAACCGGGAACTGAGATTGTAACAGTTGAGGTTCCTGATTTTGATCGACGACAGATTGAGCGTGCGTTGCGTGCGGCTGGTCGTCCTGTGACTGAAGAAGAAGTACAACGCATTTTCAAGAAAGCACAGGGGCTGATTAAGTGACCGATTACCGGCAGATTGTTAAGGATGAGAATCCTTATCTTGACATTATTCGTCAGGAGCAAAATCAGCAGCTTCGCAATTCTATGTATGGAGCGGCGCAGACTGACCCTAATATTGAGGCCGAACTGCGCGGACTTGCACAGCGCGCGAATGTGCCTGTCGAAACAGTTAGAGCTGACCGGAAAGAGATTGAGCGGCAGGCCGCGATCGGCAGTATCAATTACGACAATCTGATCAAAAATAGTCCGGTTACCTCGAGCTTTCTTGCGGCGCAGGCTGATGTGGCTCGCGATGATGTAAGCATTCTTGAACGCATTGAAAAAACATTTACGGCAGGCGCACAGGGCTGGAAGCAGGGATCGATTCAAGATCAACTGAGCCCATATAACTGGAAGGCGCTTACCGGAGTAATAAGTCCGAACGAGCAGACCGAGCGACAGAGATTGCTTGGCGAGCTCAATGCGTTCTCAAATACTGAGGAGCGTAGTGACAATCCGTTTGCGTGGTTCCTTGGGCAAACCGGATACACCGGGCGACAGATGGTCAGCTCAATCCGCGAGGGTGGTAAAGGTGCGGTAGTGGGTGGTGCTGGTGCTGCAACGGTTGCAGCTGCGGCGGGTACGGTGCTGGCTCCGGTACTTCCAGAGGAGATGGTTACGGTTCCCGGCGCGTTCTTCTTTGGCGCTCGGGCTGGCTATATCACGGCGACGACGGTCTACAACTACAAAGAGGAGGCCGGGTTCGCGTTTGCTGAATACGAGAATCTGCGAGATACATCCGGCCAGCCGTTAGATCCTGCGGTTGCTCGAGGTGCGGCCGCTGCTGCTGGATTGTTGAATGCGGGATTGGAGACGGTTGGCGATATTGCGCTCGCCAAGATGATTCCCGGTCTCGACAAGTTACTTGGGGCTGGATCTCGAGAGGCAGTCAAGACGTTGCTGGCGAGGCCGACATTCCGCAATGCCATTGCAGTAGCTGGCAAGAAGTGGCTGCAATCAGCAACGGTTGAAGGCGTCACCGAGTCGTTGCAGGAACTTGGCGTCATTCTCGGGCGCGAGTTGGCGCAAGGCGTAAGCGGACAAGAGTTTGCGCCGGAGGCGGCTGGCACCGACGCCGAGCGAATTTTGGAATCCGGCATTGCCGGGTTTGCTGGTGGCGCTGGCGTGGGGTTGCCGGGTGCGGCGATCTCGACCGTTAGCAACATTCGGGAAGTACGCAAGGCGAACCAGACCGCGGACTTCATGGAGGCGCTCGGCGATACCGCGCGGTCATCGAAACTGCGCGAGCGGTTGCCAGAGGTGTTTCAGGATTTTGTGGCGCGGGCGCGCGAGCAGGGGCCGGTTGAGAACGTCTACATCCCGGTCGATGAGTTTACGAAATACTGGCAGAGTCAAGATGTTGACCCTGCTCAGATTGCCTCTGAAGTCGGCGCAACAAATTATGCCGAGGCGATTGCGACCGGAAGCGATGTCGTTATTCCGATTGAAAACTACGCGACCCGACTGGCACCGACCGAGCATCATGCGGCGTTGACCAAAGATGTTCGCCTGTTCCAAGGCGATCTGACCATGCGTGAGGTGGAGGCGCTTGAGGCCCGCCGGCAGGAGATCGAGACCGAGATTCAGACCCTGATGGAAACGGAAGGTCTGCCCTCTGAGGCACCGACCATTGAGCAGATCAAGCAGGACGTCCTAGGACAGCTTATGGGGCGGTTTGACAGACAGACCGCTGACAGCTATGCCACCCTCTACTCGCGGGCTATAAACAGTCTGGCGCAGCGCGCTGGGCTAGACCCGATGCAGTTGCATGAGCAGTACGGATTGCAGGTGGTGGTGCCGCTGCCGGACATCCTGCAAGCAAAGGCCGGTATCGATACTGTGCTTGACCCGCTGATCGATCGGCTGCGAGCAGGTGAGGTTCCTACCGCTGGTGAGATATTCGGTAAGTCGTTGACGCAGTTCCTGCGCGAGCGTGGCGGGTTGCAGGATCAGGGCGGTGAACTTGCGGCGCGGGATGCAAAGCTCTGGGATCGGGACAATCGGAGACCGGGCGAGAAGTCTCTGGTATCCAAAAATGGCATGACGTTCGATCAGGCGCGTGAGATTGCGCTTGAGGCTGGATATGACGTCGGTGATACCGAAGTGTCATTCCTGTCTGCGCTCGACCGTGAGATCCGCGGCGAGCCGGTATATCAGCCCGGTAAAGAGCGCGGCAAGCTGAAGGACATTGCCGATGCGCTGATGAGTCTTGAGGAGTTCCTCGGCCAGCAGGGCATTGATATACAGACAACCGATAACGCTACGATCAAGGCGCTCATCGCGAAGGCGAGCGAGGGGATGGGCGATGTTGGGATGGAGTTCGCGCAGGCTGTCAGTACGCGCGTTCCTACCGCAAAGCCGAAGCCGGTGTTTAGATTGCTCGGCCCGTTTGCTGGGCGAGTTGAGTCTGGACTTGAAAATCCGTTGTCTGCCCGACTGCGAATTGGTCTTGAAACATTCAAGAGTGTTCCGAAGGCACTGGATGCTGCCGTCAGGCTGTTGACCTCATATGTAAACTGGCGTCCGAATCCGCAACTTCGAGGCACGGATGCGCGCGTTGAAAAGTTTATAGATGACGCTGTTCAGAATCTGTTGTGGCTGCACGACCAAGTACCTGCAGAAATCCGTGAGCGATCGAAAAAATGGTACGACGGCGCAAATAGAATTGCGAATTACTTTTCAGACGTTTACGGGATAACTTTATCTCAGGCTGCTGCAGTTCTTGCAGTCAATTCTCCGCAGACTGAATGGTTCACCAATGTTTCGCGCGCAGAGCGCATCATGGATATCTGGTCGAAGCACCAGAACACTCCATGGTCGGCCGAGATGGATGCGACCGCTGATGCAATCCTTGCTAAGGAACAATACGCGGAAGATTTGGCTGCCATACGCGGGAAGACTCTTGCAGATTTGGCCGACGATGAAGTGCGGCAGGCAATGTGGATTCGTGTTTACGACCAGTCCCATAATGACCGCAGATTCCGTGTGGTCACTCCAGAGGGAACATTTGGCGAGTTCGTGGCGACAGAGGCTGGCGGCGAAGCGGTAACGGCATGGGCTAGTTTTTTGCATATCGCAAAGTCGATTTCAATTCTTAAGAACGGCTCTATTAAAAACGTAAGTCAGCAACTTGGGAATGAACACAAGGTTCGTTCTTTTTACAACAACATCTTCAGTCCGAATGATGCTGTCGGTGATGTGACAATCGACACTCACGCGGTTGCTGCTGCTCTCTTGCGTCCATTGTCTGGAAAGTCCATTGAGGTCAAGCACAACCTTGGTGGCGGTGTCTCGAATGAGCTCAAAGGCATTTCTGGCACCTATGGTATTTTCGCTGAGGCATATCGACGAGCTGCTGCCCAGCGCGGGATTCTTCCGCGCGAGATGCAATCGATTACTTGGGAGGCGGTGCGCGGTCTGTTCACCGATGTTTTCAAGCGATCGCCGAAGGCAAGAGAGCTTGAGGCGGCATGGCAACAGTACAAAGACGGAACTATTACGGAAGCTCAGATTCGTGATAAGGTGACAGAAATTGCTGGGGGCATTAATGAACCTAACTGGTGGCAATCAGATCGTAACCCACCTTCTCAAACTTGGTCGTCAAGTTACGGTGGAGAGTTATCTCAACTTCGCGTATCCGGACGGGGTGCCGAGCCCATTGCCGGCGGAGTTGGAGATGGAGGCGGAGTTGGCCGTACAAGAGGCCGGGCGTTCTTCCAAGCCGTCTCCCCCGAGGACAAGCGCGGCTACATCCAGTTCGGCGCAGACCGTCGCGTAAAGATTGGTATTTTAGAGAAGGCTAATCTTTCAACCTTTATCCACGAGACCGGACATTTCTATCTCGAAGTGTTGCTCGATCTTGCCGAGCGCACAGATGCCAGCCCACAGATCAAGGCTGACGCCGAAACGCTGATGAAGTGGTTTGGCGTGAAGTCTCGCGCTGAGATAGGCGTCAAGCATCACGAAAAATTTGCCCGCGCTAACGAAGCCTATCTGATGGAAGGAGAGGCTCCTAGTACCGCGCTGCGTTCAATCTTCCAGCGAGTACGGGCGTGGATGACGCTTGTTTATCAGACGCTGACCAATCTCAACGTCAAGTTGAATGATGATGTGCGCGGCGTGTTCGACAGGATTTACGCAACGGATGCTGAGATTGAGGCGGCTCGAGCTGAACTCGATGTGCAGTCTCTATTCTTGACTGCTGAAGATGCGGGCATGACGCAAGCCGAGTTCGACGCCTATACCAAGGCGGCTGGAAAAGCAGTCATCGACGCAAAGGAAAAAGTACAGAACCAGCTCATGCGTGAGTATCAGCGTGAGCGAGAGAAGTGGTGGAAGGATCGTCGCAAGGAAGTAATGGCCGAGGTCACCGCGGAGGTGGATGCGTCACCGCCGTACCGTGCTGCGGCGATTCTGACCGAAGGCAAAATGCCAGATGGCACTCCGATCAAACTTTCGCGCAAGGCGTTAGAGGCAAGATTTGGCGCGGAGTATCTGAAGCGATTGCCGCGTCAGCTCCGCAAGATTTATACGAAGGAAGGCGGCAGCGATATTGATACCGCCGCCGAGATGCTTGGGTTTGATAGCGGCTCGGATTTAATGACGGCGTTGATTAACCTGCGTCCGCGAGATGAACTGATCCAAGCCGAGACTGCATCTCGCATGGCAGCGCAGTATGGCGATATGCGTGTGGATGGCACGATTGCCGACGAGGCTATGACGGCCGTCCATAACAGCCAGCGTGCAAAGGTACTTGAGGCTGAACTGCTCGCGATCCAGAGATTGCAGCGTCAAGTTAGAGCAGTAACAGCTCCTGCGCGTCGGGCCGAGCGCGAAGGCATGAGCATGATTGCTGCGGCAATCTCTGATCCTGCGGCGTTTAAGCGTGTGGCGGCTGGCCGTATCGGTCAGATGCAGGCGCGTGACATCCAGCCGAACCAGTATCTGCTTGCGGAACGTCGCGCATCGAAGGCGGCATTTGAGGCGATTAAGCGCAAGGATTACCGGCAGGCAGCGATTGAGAAACAACGCGAGTTGCTGAATCACCATATGTATCTGGCGGCGCGGCAAGCCGCGAAAGAGCTGGATACGATCTACAACTATGCCAACAAGTTCGACAAGAAGTCGACTCGTGAACGACTTGCAAAGGCTGGCGGCGGGTATCTTGATCAGATCGATGCCATTCTTGAGAAATACGAATTTCGTAAGGTTCCGCTCAAGGTGTTGGCGCGCCGGCAGTCATTACTTGATTTTGCAGATCAGCAGGCGCAGCTTGGTTTGATCGTGAATGTGCCGGATCAGTTGCTTGATGAGGCGCGGCTAGTCAATTACAAAAATGCTAGTGTTGATGAGTTGCGGGCAGTCTATGACACGGTGCGTAACATCGAGCATATTGCTCGGCTGAAAGACAAACTGTTGCGGAAGGCGGCAGCGGTTGAGTTCCAGTCGGTCAAGGATGAACTGATTAAGTCTGCAACCGAGTCGACCCGGCTGGCGTCGACCGGAGAGCTTGCGATCCCGAACACGGTAGGGGAGCCGCTGAAAGCAAAGGGCGCAAAGGCGTGGCGGCGGTTTGACGCGGCGCTACTCAAGATCGAACAGATGATTGAATGGCTCGACAACGGAAAGATCGACGGGCCGTGGGCGCGGTTTGTGTTTGATCTGGCAGCAGACGCGCAGACAAAAGAGTACGAACTCCATGCGTCGGTGACCAAGCAGATACAGGATCTCACCGAATCAATGCCGAAGGGTTGGGGCGACACGCTCACCGACAAGTTCGACGTTACCTTGCCGGGACTTCAAGGGCCGGTTACTCGATACACCCTGATCTCAATGGCGCTCAATATTGGCAACGACAGCAACTATCAGAGGCTGCGAGACGGTTACGGGTGGAGCGATGCAGCGATTGATTCCGCATTGCAGAACCTGACTAAGCAGGATTGGGATTATGTCCAAGGGATCTGGGATGCGGTCAATTCTCTGTGGCCCGAGATCAAGGCGCTTGAGGAGCGCACCTCTGGGGTGGCACCTCCGAAGGTTGAACCGCGGGTGGTTCAGACTGCGTTTGGCGATTACCGCGGCGGGTACTTTCCGCTCGCCTACGATCCGCGTCTATCTGCGGTCGGCGATAAACAAGCCGAGGCTACAGAGTCGGTCGGTCAGTTCATGTCGAATGCGTATGGTCGTGCAAGGACAGATCGCGGCTATACCAAACAGCGCGTCGAGAATCTGAAGGCAGCGGTACGTCTTGATTACGAGCAGGTTCTTACCAGCCATTTAACGAAAGTCATTAAAGACATCTCGCATCGAGAAGCGATCTTCTCACTTAACAAACTCCTCAAGGATGAGGAGATTAAAGAGGTAATGATTGATCGTCTCGGTGAAACGCGGTATCGAGAATTTACGAAGTGGATGCAGGTGTTAGTTACTGATAGGGCCGATACACTTCATTCTGGAAACGTGTTTTCAAAAGCGATCATGCGGTTCCGCACCAACATGGCAATCGTGACAATGGGTTGGAAAGTCACGACGATGATGGCGCAATTCGCCGGCTTTACTCCGGCGATGGACTTGGTGAAGCCTAGGTTCCTGACACAGGCGCTGATCGACTACAACAAGTTTGGGCCGTGGTCGACCCATCGTGAAACTCTTGAACAGTTTGTTTACGAGCGATCCGGTGAGATGAAGTTCCGTAGTGAAACCATCGATCGGGATGTGCGAGACAATCTGCGAAAACTGCGTGGCGCTAATGGCCCGATAGCAACTATCCAGAAATCAGCATTCTTCCTGACTGCGATGGCAGATCGACAGGTCACGATTCCGACATGGCTGGGCGCGTACCGTCAGGCACTTGCGGAAGGGTTGAATGAAGAAGCTGCAATTCGCGCTGGCGATCGGGCGGTACGTCTCTCGCAAGGCGCTGCCGGTACCAAGGATCTCGCGGCGGTGCAGCGTGACAACGAACTGATGAAACTGCTGACGATGTATTACACGCCGTTCTCGGTGCTGTATGCGCGAATGCGGGATGTGGGGGCGACGACACGCAAGGTGAAGGATATGCCGCGGGCGGTCGCCCGTATGCTGGCGCTGGTTATCATGCCGGCTGTGCTTGGCGAGTTGTTGGCTGGGCGCGGGCCGGAGGAGGATGAGGATGGAATCTGGTGGGCTATCCGCAAGATGCTGCTCTATCCGCTCGCGTCGATTCCGATCCTGAAGGAGGGTTCCGGGGTCGTCGAAGCCTCCATGATAAACTTGACTGGCGAAGGCGAGATGAAGTACCAGCCGAATTGGAGATTGTCTCCGGTGGCTGGTTCCATCGAGCAAGTTGGGCGCACGTTTATGAAAACCTCGGATGTTGTTGCCGGCAATCGAGAGTTCAATGATGTCGCGTGGGATTTGCTAGATACCAGCGGATACATTCTCGGCCTCCCGACACGGCAGATCAGGATTAGTGGCGAGTATGCGATTGATGTTTTGAACGACGAAAGGAATCCAGAGAGTCCGCAGCAGTTCATGTATGAGGTTCTGTACGGGCCTCCGAAAGAGGAATAAACCATGACCGTTTCATCGACACAAACCCGAGTCAGCTATTCCGGCAACGGAACCACCACCGCATTTGCGGTGCCGTTCTACTTCCTCGCGAATAGCGACCTGCTGGTAATACTGCGTTCCTCGGCAGGCGTCGAGACGACTCAAGTCCTCGACACCAACTACACGGTGACCGGAGCTGGCGTCCTGACAGGCGGCACAGTAACGATGACATCGGCCCCGGCCTCTGGCGTCACGGTGGTGATTAGCCGCGCCGCGCCTTACACCCAGACTACCGATCTGCTGCCGAACGACAGACTGCCGGCAGAGTCGATCGAGACCGCGCTCGACAAGGCGACCATGCTCGCGCAGCAACTTGATGAGGTGTCCGATCGTTCCATCAAGTTCCCGGTGTCTGACTCGACCTCGCTCACAACGCAACTTCCGACCTCGGCGACTCGAGCTGGCAAGTATCTGAAGTTCACCAGCACGGGTGCGGTGACGGTAGGCGATGTGAATGGCTGGGCCGTGAACGTGCTCGACTACGGCGCGATCGGCAACGGGGTCGCGGATGACTCTGCGGCGTTTGCATCTGCATGGTCTGCGATCAAGTTGACCGGCGGCACGTTGGTGATCCCGCAGGGAACCTATCTGCTCAACTCGCAATGGCAGATCGACATCGACACGGCCACCCCGCACAACTACGAAATCATAGGCTATGGAGCAACGCTAAAGGCGGGCGCTGCCGTGACCGGCTGGGCCGTAAAGGTATTCGGCAGTTACAACAATTTCGGTTTGAAGATTGAAGGTTTGCAGTTTGATCATCGAGCAAACACAACCGTGAATGGTTGTATTCAGGCGATGAACACAACCAACCTGAGAATCGTAAAGTGCTCGGTTGAGGCATCAGGAACCAAGTCAAACTGGGCCGCTGTGCAGCTCGAGGACTTGACCGCCGGCAATCCAGATACCGGATGTTTCTGGACTCTGATCGATGGGCTTACTGTTCGTGCTCGACAGGGTAGCGATTTGTTCGTGGCGCGCACTACCGCAACGACGACAGTTACCAACGGCAGCAACCAGATCACGGTTGGCGGCATGGCGACCGGAACCATCGAAGTCGGCCAAACTGTTTCTGATGTGTCGGGATCTGTGACCGGCGGTCTCGATCTTTTGCCGACAGGCGCAATCATTACCGCGCAGGTCAGCGGAACCCCCGGCGGGGCTGGCGTCTATCGCATCAGCGCGAACGCCGTGGGTAGCAGCACTACAGATGTAATCGCCTTTGCCAAGTACAACAGGTATGGCGTAAGAATGCTTGGCGCACAGAACGCGACCAAGATTGTGAATTGCTCTTTCGCCAGCGTTATCGATGCCGTGCGTCTGGACGTTGGTAGTCCGACCGCAAACCCCGGCTGGCCGAACGGCGACATCGTTCACGCGAACGCGGTACGCATCCAGCGTAACGACTTTGAGGGCGTCACCAACGCAATCAAGATCAATACCGACAGTCCGGCGACTATCATGCCGACCGGGTTGATGGCGAACAATAACCGCATCGAGAGCAGTTACAGTTATCTCAACATCGGCAGCGCGGATACCATCGTCGCGGACGCTGCGACATTCACGGGATCTGTACCTGCCGGGTCGAACGTGCTGACCGTGACGGGCTGCACCGGGACGATTGCGGCCGGCTCTACGATTCAGGGCGCTGGCCTCATCAACCCGTCTGTCATCCAGCCTTACGGTACGGGTGGCACGACAGGCACCGGAGGCAACGGAACCTATCAGTTAAGCCTGAGCCAGCCGATCGCGGTGTCTGCGGTCACGATGACGGTGAGCGGCGTGAGGACGATTGCCAATCACTCAAACCCGCCGGTGCTTGGCCCCGATTACGCGGTCACCGGTAGCGCGGATGCGTATGTTGTCAACCCAAACTATCAGATCGTGTACGGGTCGACCTCGACTTACTACGGCAACACGCTGAACAAAACAGGTGGCCCGAGCGATTACCAAGTTGTCGTCGAAGGGATAGGAAAAAACTTTGCCATCCAGAATCTGTCTGGTCTTTCTGCGTGGAACGGCGCGCACATTGTTCTGGGTCAGTATCACCTCTGGACAGATTCAACCGGCGTACTGCGCTCTAAGTTGGGGGCGCCCTCGAGCGATACCGATGGGGCTCCCTACTTCAACAATGCAAACATCACTTCGCCCAACGAAGGCGCGATTCTGTATTACGACGCCACGACGTCAAAGTGGAAAAACACGGACAATTTAAATTTCAACGACAGCACAAACAGCACTTCTGTTGTCGGAGGAAATTTTCTCTGGGGCAACGGCAGCACCATCGCGGGCCGTCTCAGTTATGACGCGAACGGCCTTTACGTTGGCGGCTCGACCAACCACCCCATCGTGTTCGACCCCAACAACGTCGAGAGGGCGCGTATTGCGACCGACGGTAACGTGGTGGTCGGCACTGCAGCGGTGCCTACAACAGCGACCTCTGCGTTCTTGTGGATAACGTCCTGTGCTGGCGCACCGACCGGAGCGCCGACAGCGCCCTATACGAACGCTGCGGCACTTGTGGTTGATACGACAAACGAGCGACTGTACGTCCGCGTTGGGTCAACGTGGAAGTATGCGACGCTGACCTAAGCCAGACTGTATCTTGCATAGGTTTTGCCGCGCTTCGTCTCGCGCTTGCTCACGACCTGATAGCCATCAGCTCTCAAGTCGTTGATGCGGGCGGCGAGGCGCAGGCATCCCATGCGGAAGGCATCGAGCGCGGTGACTGACCCGCGACGGCGCATGTGAGACAGGATCATTTCGGTCTGTGACTTTTTCATACGATGTTCTCCTTGCGTAATTGTGCGATCGTTCTGATGACGCCCTCGAGGTGGGCGAGTCGTACATAGTCGCGGTCTAGATCGGTGTGACTGCGGCGATCGGACGCATCGTGACAGGAGCTGCAGGCCCATGCGCCGAGCAGATCATCTGCCTTGATGCCCATGCCTGAGATCCCGGTCATGCGAACGTGAGCGAGCACCACAGTTTCGCTGTTGTGGTTGCAGATACCGGGAAGGCGAATCATGCAGCCACGGCCGCGGGCTTCTTTGCGTAGGTCAGCCATAGGTTGGCTCCGGTATGTGAATTCCCATCTCCGCGCAGCGCACCTCGATGAGATCAATGAAGTCGCGGAATTCCTGCTTGGTCATTTTGCTGGATCGCTTGAGTGGCTTGTGTCGCTTCCTGCCAAAGCCCTCGATGATCTCGGAACCGAAGGTCTCGATCAGGAAATACTCATGAAGATCCTGCTTCGTCCATCCTCGCAGCATCTCGCCGCCACCCTCGAGGATTGAGGGATAGACGACGCCCCACAGGAAAGCGTTTTGCTGCTCGGTACGTTTGGGCTTAAATGCCTCGATCGACACCTGCCAACTGATGGCGGGGTCGAGCTCGCGCACCAGAACAGATACCGCGGCGGCGATCTGCTCTGGGCGCGTACCTTTTGGAAATACTCGAAGCATTAGAGTGCTTGAGCTGCCATTTTTCGTTTAATGGAAATCGCGTGAGGACTTTTATCTCCGAGGCGGGAGTGACAATATTTTAAAAATCCCGGAGCATTTAAGTTTTCTTTTTGCGTTCCCCACCGCAGATTTTCAGGGCGATTGTTTCGAGAGTTTTCATCAAGGTGCATGCAGACTTGCCCCGGTTTTGGCTGTCCATTGAATGCCTCACAAATAAGACGAGCAACCTTGTATGACTTTCCGTTCAAGACGTACAGATAACGCTTCCCATCCCAAACGCCGTATCTGCTAAGGCCACCGGTAGTTTTAAATCCACCGTTTGGCATTGGCACTTGTTTAGGTTTGGTGCGAATACGGCCGTGTGATGATGCTTCAACAAAAGGCGCGGACGGCACTGTTCGCCATTCTTCTATCTGATTCAAAACGGAATCTCCGATTCATCTAACGGTTTCGTCGCCCAGTTCGCCTCGGTCAACTCATCCTTTGGCGGCGGCTTGCGGTCTGGGAATCCATCCTTTGGCGTAACGGACAGGCTAAAGAATTTGGAACCCGGCTCGGGTGCGTTATCGCCTGCGGTCTTAACCCAGCCTGATAGCCAGTATTCGACGCCGCCGATGTTGATGCTGCCCTTGTACTCGGGCTGCTTGTCATTCTTGCGGTTCTTGTTCCGGCCAAGTGTGCCGGTGTTGGTACGGTCAAACTGTTTCATGCTCTTTGCTCCTTCGCCATTGCGACGTATTTCTTGATGGCACCGCGCTCTTTCGCAGTCAGGCTGTCCGCGACCGCGATGTAGAGGTCATGGTTGTTGCTGATCCGCTCATGGATGCCGAGCACGGCCACGGCGATCTCCTTCTCCTCGGCGTCTAAATCGAACGCAGAGCGAAACTCAGCCACGAACTGGTCGCGCTTGGCGTCGTCTGCCTGCTTACCGAGATCGCCTCTGGGATCGACTGTGAAGCCGCCACGCACCTCGTGGGTGGTGGAGTCGGCGTCGTTGTCTCCCTCGGTCGGGATACAGAATGTCTGAATGGCCGCATACTTGTAGGCCGCAGACATTGCCTTGTTGCTTGCCTTGTCTCCTGAATCCATTGCTTCCCCTATCGTGACGATGGTGTGTTTGGATGCATCCTCGGCCGCGACAAAATCAAACTCGACGGTCAAGGTGACGTAAAACAGGGCGGTGCCGTGTTTGTTTACGCGCTCGATCACCTCGCGATCCCTGACCCGAGGCAGGATGCAGAGGCCGTGCTTGGCGAGCAGGGGCGACAGTGCGCCATAAACCTGATCGATCCCTCGGAAGGCGTAACCCTGCGAGGTGTTCTTGCTGTCTTTGCTGATGCCGATGCGGGACAGTTCCGCGGTAACGGCGGCGATCTTCTCATAGACCTTCATCGATTCTCTCCTTCAGTTCGGCCAATGCTTTATTGCAGGCGTCGATCCGTTCTTCTTCCTCGCGCTGTTGCAGCTCGAGGTCTTGCTGGTGCCACCAGCTCTGATCGTCATCACCCCAAGGGTTAGCGTTCATGGGTTTGCTCCGCGCAGCTGTGGCCGTCGCAGGGCTCAACCCATGCTGCGATGAGATACACCGCGATGATGAGGAGGATGGCGGGCCAGACCGATGGGCGCTTCATGTCGACACCTTGACCCGGTCGAACTCGGCAACGGCCATGTCGGTTGCCCATTTAACGCCAGCGGTGTAGCCATCCGTGTGGCCGAGCTGGAACACAAAGCGCAGTAATGCATCTGCATTGTCTGCAGTCACGGTGGACTTGCCACACTTCAGGTCATTGATCACGCGCTCGAGCTCGGCGTTCATGCGGCCTCCGAACAGTCTATGCAGTAGTCACCGACCACGACAGGCGATGTGTCGCAACTCGTGCAAGTCCAGATGTGGCACTGACAGTGCATGCAAGCGAAGATCTCGCAATCGTCCGCGTCGCGCGAAAACTCGGCGATCTTGCCGGTGATGTCGCAGTTGTCGCAGCGGGCGATCTCCTCGCACTTCCACGCGCCCTCGGCAGGCAGGCGAAAGTCGGTGTCGTTGGTGCGGTTGAATTCGAACAGTGCTGATTGATTGGTGCGGTACATGTGATGTCTCCGTCTTTTGTTTGTCAACGAGTGTGATCGTACACCGATATTTTTATCTGTCAACACTTGTATCCAAAAATAATTTGAGGCACAGTGGCGGCCCGTAAGGAGGATTTAATGGACATCAACCAGTTGATTGAGAAGCACGGCAACCAGTCTGCCGTAGCGCGGCACTTTGGCGTGACTCGGCAATTTGTGAGCCGGTGGGTAAAGAACGGCGTGGTGCCGGAGAAATACGCACTGCGTGAGCTGCACCGCGAGGTCATCACGGAGCTGGAGGCTGGCGAACAGAATCGCTCGACCTCGAGGCTGTTGCGAAAGATGCGGGCTGGACTCCGGCCATGACCCAAAACGACAAAGCCCCTTGCGGGGCCTTGACGAAGCCGGGAGACGGCTTTACGCTTAGATTGCGGATTGAGCGTGATGGAAGTTTGATGGACTGTTCTAGTCCTGTCAACCGCCCCACCACGCCGAACTACTCGGGAATGCTGGACGGGGAAACTACGCGCAGCAGATCCTTAAATTCAGACCGGGGCGGTGGGCCTCTGAACGCGCAGCGTGAAGCGAGGAAGCGCGAACCACAGCGGGGTAACCCGTGAAAAGTAGCTCGCAGCAGGGTGGCTCCGTCAGTCATCAATCTCTGCACGATCGGTGGTCAGGCGTTAATCCGTCTACTCCCGTGCAGAGTTCACCATCAGTCATCTCTCCTTCTCAGTCATACGCTATCCAATCCAGTCAAAAGTTCTGGAGTGAGGCGAGTGCTGACCCCATGTTAAGACTCCGGTTTCTGGATGCTAGGTACGCCAGACTCGACCCGAACGGACTCGATTTCTTCAAGTGTGAAGTCGGTGATGCGATCCGCGCTGCAGACCCGAAAGCCGTACTGGGCGATCCGCACCTTGTTGGTTTGATCAGGGCGCTGTGGGGAGAGCGTGGCGTAACTAAGCTCAGGGATAGGGCGAAGTAATGTTTACTCACGCTGGGTCATTGCCGCGCCATCTTTACGTTTGGATTGAACCTAATTCACTTGGAGACCATGACTGGCTGAGAGCAGTTTGGTTCGGCATTACAAGTTATCCCGGTCGTGCATGGGGATGTCATTGCCTACTCGAGAACGGCGCAATCTACCGTAACGTACCGTTGCACAAGGTTGCGATGCGTAACACGTTAGAAGCATGGAGGCCGCGGGACGCACAGACATGGGACGCCTATGGATGGCAATTTTCGACGATCGAATACCCATATCTCATGTCGAACAACGTGCTTGTGAAGCTGCGTGATAAGCGAGAGTTTGCTGGGGAATATTTATTCACATTGGTGCCAGTTGCAGATGCATTCTCGGCAGCGCCAGAACAATCCAAAGAGTTCATGTTTTGTGCGTTATCAAACGGCCGGATTACCGCGCAGCCGACAAACCATGTGCTGGTAGATGACCGATCTTTCACGACCGAATTAGTCTGGCCGAAGTTTCTGAAACGACAAACAGATTGGCATTCTGCGGAGGAAACATGATCGACAATCAATCACCGCCGGGTAGCTGGAAGTCCGAGATGGAGCGCGCACCGTGGGGCTACGGCCAGCAACAGGACAGGAACGTGGTGTTTGCGCTGGCTGCGATACGGCAGCGCGGGATGTGGGACGAGGCTGCGATCCTGCAGCAGAAAATCATCGGCCTCGAGGCTGAGATTGAGAGGATGACGAAATGAAAGTCGATCACTATCGTTTGATCGAACAGTGCGTCGAGAACGGCATTCGCACTGGACTGCATCGAGCACACAAGCACATCGAAGATCCGACCGAGGAGCAGATCGCAGACAAGATCAGTCAGGCCATCATGGCCGAGATCTGTGAGTGGTTTCGGTTTGAGGATGTGCAATGAGCGCAAGTCAACGCAGGAAGGGAGCCGAAGGCGAGCGAGAGTTAGCCAAGATCCTGAGTGAGCAGCTCGGGTGGGTGGTCAAGCGCAACATCGGCCAGTCGAGAGATGGCGGCGACGACATCACCACAGGCCGGTTCCGATGGGAGTGCAAGCGCCGGGCAAAGCTCTCGGTCTACGAGTTTATGGAACAGGTCGAGGCCGCATGTGAGTTTGGCGACATTCCTGTGGTAGCCATGCGGGCAGACGGCAAGGGGTGGCTCGTCATGCTCAAGCTCGAGGACGCATTGCCCATGATCCGCGGCGAGCTGCCCGAAAGATGAAAGCCAAATACTGTGCCATCTGTGGCACCCAGTACTACAAATCATGCAGACAGGAGAAACACCATGACGCCATCATTGCGCTCAGAATCCCCAGCCTCATCGCCCACATCTGTGGCGCCATTGACGATGCGAGAGTTACGGAAGCGCCAGCTCCAGCAGCGAATCCGCGATCTGCGGTCAGAGCTCTACGCTCTCGAGCGCGAACTGAGTTGCGTCGAGGTTGGCATGGCGGCACCCTATCGGTCAGACGCGCGAGAGGTACCCGCGTGGCTACGGAGGGACGATGGAAACCGTGATTGTGCAGATGACCGTGAACGACGCTGAGACGCTGGCGACGATCTCTGAGCTGCATTCGACCCTGCTTGCATACGAGCGTGTTCTGCGTAGAATCGAAAGGTGGAACAATGACGAGCCGAGCAAATGGGCGAGACAGATTCTGAAGCACAATCAGCGTCGACTAGACTCCTGATGGATTGGGTCTGGTTCATCACTTTGGCGACGGGAACTGGCGCAATGCTTGGCCTTGCATTCTCGGTGGCCACTTGGGTGATTCGCGCGCTGACATGAGCGACGGAATGAAACTGATCCTGTGTCCGAACTGCAATGCCAGTGGATGGCTTGCGGACGGTCACGGAGACTGGATCAGGTGCTGGGAGTGCAACCCGGTCAAGACTGAGAAGGCGACCGTGTTGACATTTGCTCGAGGTGCGCGGGTCAGGAAACCCGTAGTTGACAACGACCTGCCACCGGCAGCGTGAGGATGTATGGCAAGCAAACCGGGACTCTACGCAAACATCTGGGCCAAGCGTAAGCGCATTGCCGAGGGCAGTGGCGAGAAGATGCGTAAGCCGGGAACCGCGGGCGCACCGACCGCGAAAGCATTTCGTGAGTCGATGAAGACCGCACTCAAGCGCAAATGAAAACTCCTGCGTGGCAACGGGCTGAAGGCCAGAATCCAAAGGGCGGGCTGAACGAAAAAGGCAGGGCAAGCTATGCTCGCGAGACTGGTGGAAAGCTTAAGGCTCCGGTACGAAGTGGCGATAACCCGCGCCGAGCTAGCTTTCTGGCGCGCATGGGCTCGATGCCGGGGCCGATGAAGGACGCATCCGGCAAACCAACACGACTCGCACTCGCACTCAAGGCGTGGGGCGCGAGCTCGAAGGAAGATGCCAAGGCCAAGGCCGCGGCGATTAGTAAACGAAACAAAGCAAAGGTTAAATAACCATGCCACTAACTAAAGGCTACAGCCAGAAAACCATCTCGAAGAACATCTCGAAAGAGGTCAAGTCGGGCCGCCCCCAGAAGCAGGCGGTGGCGATCGCACTCAGTGTCGCACGCAAAGCCTCACAGAAGGCAGGCAAGCGCGGCATGTTCACCCGCAAGACGATGGGCTGATGCCTGCAAGTAGACCGGGATAGACCGGCTTGTACGGTGCAATCGATGACAGACAGAGCAGAACAAGTTAAGCGCGTCATAGAGCTGATCGAGGACGGTTCGTCCGAACGGTCAGCCTGCGCCGAGGTTGGAATCAGCCGCGCTACATTTCGGACAACGGCGCTGAAAGTCACTTCGGGCGACCATTACGCGCGCGCATTAGAGGCTCTTGCAGCCGATCAGGTCGAGAAAGCAGAGCAGGTCATCGAAGACATGCGGAACGGCGTAATCGACGCACAGCAGGCCAGAGTCGAGCTCGATGCCCGCAAGTGGTTTGCTAGCAAGTTCCTGCCCAAGCGATACGGCGATAAGGCCGAGGTCGAACACTCGGGCAATGTCGGCATCACGGTGAACCTCAAGCGATTCACGGATGCCTGAGATCGACCTGCCAGCTAACGACTGGCACCCGAGGCCGTACCAGAAAGCTGCGTGGCTCGCGCTTGAGGGCGGCGCTAAACGACTGGCGCTGGCGTGGCATCGCCGTTCGGGAAAGGACGAGCTAAGCCTGCACTGGGCGGCGATGTCTGCGATGTCCCGTGTGGGTTCGTACTGGCACATGCTGCCGCTCGCCAACCAATCACGCAAAGCGATCTGGGACGCTATCAATCCACACACCGGCAGACGGCGTATCGATGATGCATTCCCGCTGGAGTTGCGCGAGACGACTCGCGAGCAGGACATGTTCATCCGGTTCAAGAACGGATCAACGTGGCAGGTCGTAGGCTCCGACAACTACAACAACCTCGTCGGCTCGCCTCCGGTCGGGGTCGTCTTCTCTGAGTACGCGATGGCCGACCCGAATGCGTGGGCATTCCTGCGACCGATCCTTGCGGAGAACAACGGCTGGGCGATCTTCATCTCGACACCTCGAGGTCGCAATCACTTCGCCAGACTCGTCGAGTTCGCACGCCAAGACCCGCAATGGTTTGGTCAGGTGCTGACGGTCGAGGACACGAAGGCGATTCCGATCGACACGATTAGACGCGAGCGCAAAGAGCTGAAGATGGAGCGCGGCGATAAGGAGGCCGAGGCCATCATCCGGCAGGAGTATTACTGCGACTTCGATGCAGACATACCGGGCGCTTACTACGGCGAGCTCATGCGATCGGCAGAGCTGCAGGGCCGCATTGGCGCGTTCCCGCATGTCGTCGCGCAGCCGGTCGGTACGGCGTGGGATATTGGTGTCGGCGACTCCACCGTGATCTGGTTCTACCAGTTCGTCGGTCACAAGATCCGCATCATCAACGTGCTCGAGGGCTCAGGCGTCGGGCTCGACTGGTACGCCAAGAAACTGCTGGCGATGGACTATGTCTACGGCGACGTCATATGGCCGCATGATGGGGCGGTACGAGAGTGGGGATCAGGTGCGACTCGCGTGGAGACTGCCGCGGGATACGGGCTGAAGCCACGCATCCTCGAGGCCGATAGCGTCGATGACGGCATCCAAGCTGTGCGTCAGATGCTGCCGGTGTGCGAGTTCAACGCGACGCCAGATCCGTTCCCCGGCGAGACGCCAGACGATGCCAAGGCGCGCATGACGCGAGCGATTGATGCATTGCGTCAATATCGCAGAGAGTATGACGAGCGGCTGCAGCGGTTCAGGGACAGACCTTTGCACGACTGGACGTCGCACCATGCGGACGCGATGAGATATCTCGCCAAAGGTCGTCGGCCATTTAGAGGCACAGAGCGGAGAGGTCGACAAGCGGGTGCCGCTATAGCAGACTACAACGTGTTGGGCTAGACTCGCGCAAACCGAGAGGGTGTGTCTATGTCTGGACTATTCAAGCCGAAGATGCCGAAGATCGAACCGCCGCCGCCTCCTCCCGAGACGGACATGGCCAAGGCGCGTGAGATCGAATCAACCCGTCTGCGCCGTCGACGAGGCCGCGCAAGCACGATGATGTCGACACCTGAATCCCGGCAGCAGGGCGGTGTTGCGACCACCAAGCTCCTCGGTGGAGGCATGTAATGTCCACAAAGAAGATCACACAGCTCACCTCGCTCGCGCAGGGCGATGTCTCTGGCGGCAACGACGTTCTTCCGATCGTCGATCTGTCTGCGACCGAGACGAAGAAGATCGCGGTTTATTCGTTGGTTGGCGCTGGCGTCGACAACATGTCGGCGACTTGGAATTCCGTTTTGACGGCGTTCAACGGCATCAAGCTCAACGTCACAGACACGGCGTCGGATGCAGCCTCGCGGCTTCTCAGTTTGCAGGTTGGCGGCGTCGACAAGGCATACATCACCAAAGCCGGTACGATGAACCTCGCAGGTGCGATGGTCGTCTCTGGTGTGACTACGCTCACAGGTGCAGCGACTGCGGTGAGTTCGATCAAGTCGACCTCTGACACGGCTGGCGTCGGCTACGGCACAGGCGCAGGCGGCACAGTCACGCAGGCCACCAGCAAGTCAACGGGCGTCACGCTCGACAAGATCTGTGGCGAGATCGTGATGAACAACGCCACGCTTAACCGCGAGACTGCGGTGAGTTTCACGTTGACCAACAGCGCGATTGCGGCAACCGATGTGGTGGTCGTGAACATCAAGTCGGCAGCGACAGCGAATGCCTACAACGTGGCTGTGACGGCTGTGGCGGCAGGCTCATGCCGGATTCAAATACACAACCTTCTCAGCGGCACCGATCTTTCGGAAGCTCTCGTGCTCAACTTTGCAGTCATCAAGGCCGTCGCGGCCTAATCGGAGACAGACATGGCGACAGGCATCACTCTCGCATCTAACGCCAGCGCGACTGGTAACTGGTTCTTCTGGCCCGGTGGTCGCGGCGAGTTCCGCGTCGAGGCAACTTTCGGCGGCGGTAGTGTCAAACTTGAGTGCAAAGGCCCGAACGGCACGGCGCAGGAAGTTGGTACGGATACCAATTTAACTGCCGCAGGCGGCGGCATCTTCGAGCTCGGCGCTGGTGAGATCCGCGCCGCGATTGCAACGGCGACCGCGGTTTACGCGATGGCATTGCGGATACCGACTCAAGGTTCGTAATGAGAACTGAGGAGCGTACTCGATCGCGCACTCACGCTCGGACAACAACTCGGGATAACCCTGAGTTTGTCCCCGCTCCGAGCCCCGGTGTGGATGCGCTCCTGCTTGAGGACGACACTTCATTCGCGCAGCTCGAAAGCGGCGACAAGATACTTCTGGAGTAAGTCATGGCCGACACAAAGATCAGCGCATTAAGTTCAGGCGCACCAGCTCAAGGCGGTGACGAGTTCATCGTCGCTCGCTCGGGCGCTAACTACAAACTGACCGGAACGAACCTGCTCACGCTGGTAACTGGCACGGCCAACAC
>VFQT010001016.1_pt1 | contig 36834 bp, 28 predicted proteins | sample 3512381 | NCBI WGS metagenome assembly VFQT01 (sample SAMN10412376, study PRJNA504923) | tailings metagenome | isolation source: Relicate 2 Philex TSF3 active mining site | place: Philippines: Tuba, Benguet | collected 2017-08-29 | reverse complement strand
TTGTACAAGGCACAACCTGGATTAATAACGTGAACAATGACGGAACTATCCAAGGATTACGGCGTGCTTCTTATAAAAAATGGTTGACTGGTAATATGATCAATCAGGATCGTAGCATCCGAGAGAAGATGATATTATTCTGGACTGATCATTTTGGGAATGAGTCGGTTGATGTCGGCACCGCTAATTTGATTTACAACCAGCATGCTTTGATTCGCCGACATGCTTTAGGTAATTTCAAAACCATGGTGCGTGATATCACTATTGATCCCGCCATGCTTCGCTATTTAAATGGGTATGTAAACATTGCCACTGCTCCCGATGAGAACTATGCCAGAGAACTTATGGAATTATTTACGTTGGGGAAAGGGCCAGATTCTAACTATACTGAAACAGATGTAAAAGAAGCTGCAAAAGTATTGACGGGTTGGACTATCAATTACAATACATATCAACCCAGTTTTGTTACTACACGTCATAGTACCACTAATAAAACATTCTCCTCATTTTTTAATAACACTGTAATCACCGGACGAACGGGTACTACTGCTGGGCAACTGGAGATAGACGACCTGCTCAATATGATTTTTGCCCAGCGTGAAGTAGCTAAATTTATTGCGCGTCGTTTCTATCGTTGGTTTGTTTATTATCAAATTGATGCCGATGCGGAGCGGAATGTAATTACACCGCTTGCTGATATTTTCCGTAGCTCGGGTTATGAGATCAAACCCATGCTTTCTGCTTTATTAAAAAGCGAACACTTCTTTGATAAGATGAACCGGGGTTGTTATATCAAATCACCTGCTGACCATGTAATTGGTTCACTCCGTGAAATGGAAGCCACTTTTGCCCCAGCTTCTGATTGGGACACTAATTACGGATTGTGGAATACATTTTATTCCTGGATGGTTAATATGGGACTTAACTTACATGACCCCCCCAACGTAGCAGGATTTCCAGCTTACTATCAGGAGCCCTCTTATCACGAGTTATGGATTACTTCTGATAGTCTTCCCAAGCGTAATCAGTACACAGATATCATGATCAGCTCGGGATATGTTCGCAATAACATACGTGTGCAGTTCAACTGTCTACAATGGGCTCGAAGCTTGCGTAACCCAGGGAATCCTAATGATCTCCTTAATGAGGCATTGGCATTTTTATATCAAAATGCTTTAAGTCAGGTTTCAAAAGATCAAATTAAAACGCAAATCCTATTGACGGGTCAGCAATGGGATTATTATTGGACCAATGCTTGGATGGCTTATGAGTCTAATCCCACCACAGCAAATTTTAATATTGTCAATAACCGACTGAAATCGCTTTTTCAATATTTGTTTAACCTATCCGAATACCAGTTGATCTGAGTATGCAACGTAGAGACTTCTTATCGGGGGCCTTACCCATGGCTGCACTCCTGCCGGAGCTCATTAATGGCTACTCCGTGAAGGCATTCAACATGAATTCGCCTTTGGTGCAAGCCCTACTGCGTGGCAATACACTTACCGATCACGTATTAGTGATTGTACAGTTATCCGGGGGTAATGATGGATTGAACATGGTGATACCCGTTGCTGATTATTCTAAATATTATAATGCACGTACCAATATTGCAATACCTGAAAATGCCGTGCTACCCATTGCTGGAGTAACGGGAACAGGTCTTCATCCTGCGATGACAGGGTTGCAAAGTCTTTTCGCTGAGGGAAAGGCTAACGTGGTGCAGGCGGTTGGTTATCCTCAACCAAACTTCTCCCATTTTAGAGCTACTGATATTTGGATGAGTGCATCCAATAGCCGACAAGAAGTTTTTAGTGGTTGGGCGGGTCGTTATTTAGATTACGAATATCCCAATTATCCTGTTGGTTATCCCAATAGCGACATGCCCGATCCGCTTGCTATTCAAATTGGCGGATTAACGTCGTTGACTTTGCAAGGCCCGACTCGTAATATGGGTATGAGTATTACGAATCCTACTTCGTTCTACAACTTAATTTCTGGTACCAACGATTATGCACCTAATACTCGTGCGGGTAAGGAGTTGACCTATGTTCGTAATATCAATAAACAAACACAAGGTTATGCTACGGTGATTCGTGCAGCTGCCAATGCTGTAACGGTTCAGTCTCCATATCCTACTGGCAATTCACTGGCTGATCAGCTAAAGATTGTTGCCCGATTAATCAAGGGTGGGTTAAAGACTCGCGTGTACATGGTTAGTTTTGGTGGTTTCGATACGCACTCCGTACAGGTAAATGCAGATAAAGTAACGGGGTCGCATGCTACTTTGTTGGGCCGCGTATCTGCTGCTATCAAAGCATTCCAGGATGATATCAAGTTTTTAGGTGTTGAGGATCGTGTGTTGGGTATGACATTTAGTGAATTTGGTCGTCGTATCAAATCCAATTCAAGCACAGGAACTGATCATGGAGCTGCAGCGCCTCTCTTTTTATTTGGTAAGTATGTAGAGGCGGGCATGCTGGGGGTAAATCCAACAATTCCCGCTAATGCATTGGTGAACGATAACGTTCCCATGCAATATGATTTCAGAAGTATTTATGCTACTATCTTGGAGAAGTGGTTTTGTTTGGATAAATCAGTTGTTCAATCTTTATTTCCTCCGGATATCAATACACAGCTACAGGTTCTTCCGTTATTAAAACCGGGAGCTTGCAATGGTGTTACTCCACCTCCCCCGCCAGTTACTAATACGGACCTATTGGTGACCAACTTCCCGAACCCATTCACAAGTCGTACTACAGTACAGTTTACTACAGCAGGGGGTCACACGTTGCTTCAAATATTTGATACATTAGGTCGCTTGATCACTGTATTGACCAACCAGGAATATACAGCCGGAACCTATCGTATTGACTTTGACAGTGAAGGCTTGCCTGCTGGTTTGTATTATGCACGTTTCCAGAACGGGATTACACAGCAGGTTCGAGCTATGATGAAGGTTCGCTAGTCTGTTACTTAATCCGTGAGCCGATGTCCGGCATTCACCCAATCTGTAATCTTTTGTTTGTCTAGCGTTGTCAGCTGTCCGTTTTGAGGCATAAAGGTGGGCAAACCATTGACGCAACGCAATCGAATCCGATCCCAGCTAGCTACGATACTGGAATCTGTATCCAAATTTTTTCCGCCGCTGGATCCCCCATTTAAATGACAGGGTCCACAGTATCCCATCATCAACTGACGAACAGCAGCATACTTGGGACCATATGCAGGAATTGATACATGAAGAGTATCTGAACATCCTTTTTGGTTGATCACTTTAACAATATTATTTCCCGCTGCCAGCCCTGTCAAGTAAGGGCTTTGTTGGGGAGTGCCATTATTTACAGCGTATTTCAACGTGTCTCCACGAGGATACAGAACCGTGATACTTCCGTTACTGGTGCCGCCAATGGCCGCGGTTTTTACGATCTGAATATCGTAGGAGGTACCCGCACAAGGATCAGGGCCCTTGTCTTTTTTACACCCCACCAGTATCAAACTCAGACACAACAGGAAAAGAGGAAGGGGTTGAGTCATGTAGAATAGGGATTGAAATCGCATATCCGAATATAAAATAATTTTTTTTGTAACATTGTTGCATTTTATATTTGCAACGTTGTTACAAAATTTATTATGATGCGTAGCTTTTTAATCACATTCCTCGTTTTTTTTAATTCAATACTCGTGACCTATGCTGATGCCCTTGGTCAGGCCCGGTCTTCCATTCAGTTGAGTGGTACGGTGTTGCATGCAGTAACCAAGGAACCATTGGCTGGAGCCACTTTAACGTTTGCTGATTTGCGTCGGAGTGTACTGACCGATCAAAGAGGTTTCTTCATGATGAGCGGAGTAGGTGCCGGTCATCATGTAATCGAATTGACATATACCGGTTTTGCCACACAGGTAATTCATTTGGGAATGACCCATTCACTCGAGAAGAATTTTTTAATGGTTCCTGTGTTTTTAGAAAACCAAGGTGTTGTGATTACAGGTACTACTGCGCCTACGAGTATACGAAAGACACCTGTTCCCATTACTATTTTTCGACAGGCTGATTTAATACGAACGGCTTCTTCCAATATCGTGGATGCACTTAGTCAATTACCAGGTGTTGCTCAAATTACCACGGGTCCTGCCATCTCCAAACCCTTGATTAGAGGTTTGGGTAGTAATCGGGTAGTGGTGGTGAATGATGGAATTCGTCAAGAAGGTCAGCAATGGGGGGATGAACATGGGTTGGAAATTGATGAACTCAGTATTCAAAAAATTGAAGTAGTGAAAGGACCCGCATCACTTTTATATGGTAGTGATGCTTTAGCGGGTGTTATTCATTTTCAGACAGCTCCTCCAGTTGAGGAAGGGTCCATCAAGGGACGTTTCTTGTCTAATTACCAAACCAATGGCGGATTGATTTCCTCTCATCTTCGATTGGCTGGAAATAAAAATGGTTTTAACTGGAGTGGCTATGGAAGTATCAAGTCCTCGGGAGATTATAAAAATAAAATGGACGGCCGTGTCCTTAATTCCCGTTTTCAGGAAAATAATTGGGGCGGACAGGTTGGTATCAATAAAAAATGGGGGTATTCACAAATACATTTTTCAAGTTTTGATCAGCGTTTGGGCGTAGTAGAGGGAGAGCGAGATAATAATACGGGGCAGTTTATTCTTTTTGGAGGCACGCCACTTGAACGAATTGCAACTAGCCAAGATCTCGCGGGCCGCACCGTACTGGTACCCAATCAACGGGTGCAACACACAAAACTAGTTTCAGATAATTCCCTTCAAGTTGGACAAAGTCGACTCAAATTTTCATTGGGGTTGCAACAGAATAAGAGAAGGGAGTATGGGGAGGCAGAAGCTCCTGATGAAGAAGAGTTGTTTTTTGATTTAAAAACATTGAATTATAATATTCAATGGCAACTTCCTGAGTATAACGAGTGGCATACAACGATGGGGGTTAACGGAATGCGTCAGACCAACCAAAATAAAGGAGAAGAAGTATTGATACCGGCCTATCAACTCATGGATGCCGGCATATTTGTATACACACAGCGTTTTATGAAGTCAGTAACCTGGAGTGGAGGGCTGCGACTGGATAACAGGTTTATTCGTGGTGAATCCTATGAGGAAGGAGGTCAGCCGAAGTTTCCTGATTTCAAAAAAAGTTTTTCAAACTGGTCTGGTAGTATTGGGTTTAGTTATGAACCTTCCAATGATGTAGTCCTGAAAGTAAATGTAGCAAGAGGTTTTCGCGCACCCTCATTACCCGAGCTGGCCAGTAATGGAACGCATGAGGGTACTAATCGATATGAATACGGGCGTTTGGATCTTCAATCAGAAACAAGCTGGCAAGCGGATGCTGGTTTGAATTTGGAGTACGAACATTTTGGGCTATCTGGAAGTGTGTTTTACAATCATATCAATGATTTTATTTTTTATAGAAAACTCAGTGCACTGGCTGGCGGTGACTCATTGATACAAGTGGGCGGTGAGGAATTGACGGCCTTTGTATTTGAGCAACAGAATGCAAGTTTGACCGGGCTGGAATTTACACTGGATATACACCCGCATCCCATTCACTGGCTTCATATCGAAAATACTTTTTCGCTGGTGAGAGGTCGTTTTTCTAAGCCCATTGATGCAAACACACCTGGCAGTGAGCATTTGCCATTGATTCCTGCTCCCCGTTGGAATGCGGAAGTCAGGGGTGATTTTGAAAAGGGGTTGGGTGCATTCAGACAACTATACCTTCGATTAAATGCACAAACAGTTTTCACACAAGACCGGTTTTTTAGTGGGTACCAAACTGAAACTGCCACACCCGGTTATCTGCTGGTAGATTTTGGCGCTGGAGCTAATTGGGTAGATCGGAAAAAAAATACCTTGGCCTCGATCCATTTAGCTGTAACCAACATTGGGGATATAGCCTGGCAATCACATACCAGCCGTTTGAAGTATACGGCAGCTAATCCAGTGAATGGACAAACGGGTGTATTTAACAGAGGGCGTAATATTTCATTACGACTCTTAGTTCCATTTGGATGGAAGCAAAAAAATTAGGCTAAGGGAATCGGCTGTTTTCGTTCTCCGATCTGCTGGCGCCACATGGCATAGTAAAGACCTTTTTGCGATAGAAGTTCTTCATGCCCTCCTGTTTCAACAATTTCACCTTTCTCTAAAACGTAAATGCGATCGGCATGCATGATTGTGGAGAGTCGATGGGCAATTAGAATAGTGATTTGTGTGCCTGCTTTTGACACTTCTCGTATGGTAGTCGTGATCTCTTCCTCTGTTAATGAATCTAATGCGGAAGTAGCCTCATCGAATAGTAATAGTTTTGGCTTTCGAAGCAGTGCTCTTGCTATCGACAGGCGTTGTTTTTCTCCACCTGATAATTTTAAACCACCCTCGCCAATCATCGTGTCTAAGCCATTTTCGGCGCGTTGTAATAAATTCTGGCAAGATGCTTTATGTAAAACTTCTACTAGCATGGATTCAGTGGCCTGCGGATTTACAAAAAAGAGATTTTCTCGAATGGTGCCAGAAAACAGTTGTGTATCCTGTGTAACAAAGCCAATTTGATTTCGTAAGTCCTCAAAATGAATACTGTTCTCGTCGATTCCATTGTATAGAATCTGACCGCTATCAGGTCGATATAGTCCTACCAGTAATTTCATCATGGTTGTTTTGCCTGAACCCGAAGGACCGACAAAGGCAATAGTTTCTCCTGCTTTCACCTTAAAACTAATTCCATTCAGTGCTTTTTGAAGTGCAGTGGGATGTTGAAATCCTACCGCATCAAAGGCTAAGGTTTCAATTGCACCAAGCGGGGTGGGATTAGTGGGGACGGCCTCAGGCGCCTTTTCCATTAGCTGATTAAAGTTCTCTAGCGATGTCTGCGCTTCTCTGTAGGTGAGAATGATATTGCCAATCTCTTGTAAGGGACCAAATACAAAAAATGAAAATATTTGCATCGTCACTAATTCCCCTGCATTCATTTCGTCTTTGAATACCAGGAATAGTAACATAAAAAGTATGATTTGTCGTAAGGTGTTCACAAAAGTTCCTTGTAGAAAACTGATGCTTCTTATTTTTTTGACCTTAGTAAGTTCCAGCCCTAATATTTTGAAAGTATTTCGGTTAAGTCTTGCTACCTCTTGCTCAGTCAATCCTAAGCTTTTCACTAACTCAATATTGCGGAGTGATTCTGTTGTAGCACCGGCCAGCGCAGTTGTTTGTGCTACGATCTTTTTCTGAATCACTTTGACTTTTTGACTGAATTTATTTGAAAAGTAAACTAGTAAAAAGATACCTCCGAAGTAGAAAATCGGCAACCGCCAGTCAATGGCTGTGGCATATACTGCAACAAAAACAATCCCGATGATAACCGGAAATAATACATTGATAAAAGAGGAAACCAAACGCTCCGTGTCAACACGTACTTTTTGTAAAATACTCAAGGTTTCGCCACTGCGGGCGTCTTCAAACTCGCGAAAAGGAAGTTTCATTGCATGTTGTAGTCCTTCGGTGAATACCGCTGCTCCAAACTTTTGAGTAATCAGATTCAGTGTATAATCTTGAAATGCTTTTGCAATACGGCTTACCATGGCCACCGAAACTGAGGCCAATAACAAAGCCAATACCCCATAATGAGGGTTTGCTGTAAATGAGAAAAAGAATTTTTGATGGGTGTATTGATCCCGGTGCTGTGCAAAGTGGTTTGCGAGGTTGACTAGCTTTCCAAAAATGATGGGGTCTACTAATGAAAAACCAATATTAATTGCCGATAAGATCAAGACTAAACTAACTAACCAGCGATGGGGTCTTACATACCGAAATAAAATATTCATACCTGCGACTCTCTTTTTGCAAAAGTCGTTGAATTTAATGAGAAGGCTTAACTGAAATAAAAGCAATTAAATAATATTTCTGAACTGGATGGCTTCTGCAAAATGTCCTGGTAAAATTGCAGCTTGTTCATCCAGGTCTGCAATGGTTCTTGCCACCTTGATCAGTCTGTCAATTACACGGGCAGAGTAACCAAATTTGTTGGCTGATTTTTCCAGGATATTGAGCCCTTCTTTTTCAATTTTAGACGTATTTCTAATCAGTTGTCCCGAGGCTTGCGCATTACAGTAGTAATTCGGACTACTTTTCCACCGCACTGTTTGCAACTCCCTTGCTTTGTTGATCCGCTGTACAGCGGCTGTGATGGCTGTATCATCTGCTTGATCGGATTGAATTAAGTGGTTTGCTGGGAGTGGTTTTACTTCAACATGTAAATCAATTCGGTCTAAAAGCGGCCCCGAGATTCGATGTTTGTAACGCTGAATCATACCTGGAGAGCAGGTACAATTAATAGTAGGATGTCCATGATAGCCACAGGGGCAGGGGTTCATGGCTGCTACTAATAAAAAGGAGCATGGATACTTGCAAGTCTGGCCTGCCCTTGCCAGCACAATACATCTTTCTTCCAATGGTTGACGAAGTGCCTCTAAAGCGTTTCGTTTGAATTCAGGGAGTTCGTCCAGAAATAATACGCCATGATGTGCCAGTGAAATTTCTCCGGGTTGTAAGTTTCGACCTCCCCCAATTAATCCGGCATCTGAAATGGAGTGGTGTGGATCACGAAAAGGACGTTTCCCGGCTAACAGTAGCGAGTTAATTCCTTGTCCTGCCACCGAGTGTATTAAACTGGTTTCAATTGCCTCGGGGTAGGAGAGGGAGGGGAGTAGCTGTGACAAACGTCGTGCTAACATCGTTTTTCCTGCTCCCGGAACTCCATAAAGCAGCAAATGATGGCCACCTGCGGCTGCAATTTCGAGTGCTCGTTTTGCTAATTCTTGTCCTAGTACAGTGTCTTTTGTTTCACTCAGTGTGTGATCACGCAGTAAACTTGATGGGAAGGATTTCTTTTCAACACCGATGCCATCATCCAAGTTGTTAAAGAAGTGAACTACCTCATTGAGGTGGATGGCGCCTCGAATTTCAATTGATTCTATCAATGAAGCTTCACTTGCATTTTCTGCAGGCAGGATCACACCTTTAAATCCATCTCTTTTAGCCTGCAATGCAATGGGAAGTGCTCCCCGGATTGATCGAATACTTCCATCCAAGGCTAATTCTCCCATCAATAAGTAATCCCGAAGCAAATTAACTTCCTTTACTTGTCTGGATGCGGCTAAAATGCCAATGGCAATGGGAAGATCAAAAGCAGTCCCGCTCTTTCTTATGTCTGCCGGGGCCAGATTGATCACTAACTTAGTCCGAGGAAATTTGTAACCATTCGTTTTAAATGCACTTTCAATTCGTTCCAGACTTTCTCTAATGGCGCTATCCGGTAGTCCTACTAGTGAGGAAGCTTTACCGGTTAATAACCAGTTTACCTCCACATGTATTTTTCTGGCTTCAATTCCAATCAGCGCGCTTCCATATGTTGTAACAAACATGCCTGAGTATAGGCAGTCAATTTATTTTAGCAAAGGGGGAAAAAACCAAAAAATGGGGAAAATAGGGTTGTCTAATTAGTTATCCCTTGCAGTAAAATCTGCTGCGTGCCTAATTATCCTTCCAGATGAATAGAAAAAACAATCATTCGACTTTGAATCCGGTCTATCACATTAGAAAATCGTAAGTCCTGATCACGTGCATGGATATTACGAATACCGTTGCTAATTTTTATTTCGGGAGAGAAGATAAACGTAGGAAAGAAAAAGTTGAATCCTATGCCCAACTCAGGGCCCCAGTCATTTTTTTCAATTTTCACCAGTTGCTCAGCACGCTTGGCTCTTGCATTACTGGCCATATCGATATCTCCCTTAATCCCAGCAAGCGTGTACACTCTGAAATTTCCAATTCGGTCACTCTGAAATTTAAAATGTACTGGGAATGACATGGTTACTGATTCAACTTTTTTTGTAACCTCTATTTGGTTGAATGAGGCCGGATCGGGATAGCTCAGTACATACCGTATACTTCGGTCAACAAAAAAAAGTTGTGGGTTGAAGCGAAATTGAAAGCGATTGGAAAGCCTAACGGTGGCAGACAATCCCAGCGAAGCGCCCCCCGTATTATTGGGTTCTGCAACCAGCACACTGTCTGTTTGTAAAAAAGTTGGATGGAAGCTGGTGTGGAAGCGAGAACTATTTCCTCCAATGGTTATACCAAAGTAGTAGGGTTTGCTGTCGTGTTCAGCTAGGTTGATTTCAACTCGACTGTTGTAAAATTGTGCCCCTACAGTTTGGGTGAACAGTATGGCTACGCAGAGGGTAGTATATTTTATTTGCTGGCGGTATAGATGCAACATATCCCAAAAGTCAATGTTTGAAAGGATGGCGTTGTGTAACCAGCTTCCTTCAATAAATCAATAAAGTTTTCTCTGTCTGGAAAAGCATTGGTAGACCGATTAAGATAAGTGTAAGCATGATGATCGGTACCCAGTAATCGGGCCAATGCCGGTGCAATGTTTTTCATATACATGTTGTACAGAAAACGAATCAAAGGATTACGAGGGGTAGAAAATTCCAGAATCAAAATTTGTCCGTTAGGTTTGAGAACGCGGCGCATTTCATGTAATCCAGCTAGTAAATTTTCAAAATTTCTAACTCCAAATGCAACCGTTACTGCATCAAACGTATCGGAGGGAGCATTTATTGTTTCAGCATCCCCCTTATGAAGCTCAATAATAGTTTCCAGCCCACGGGCTTTTATTTTTCTCATTCCCCCCTCCAGCATTCCCACTGAAATATCGATACCGGTGATGTGGGCAGGAGCGAGCATATCGTGAGCCATGAGTGCAAAATCGGCTGTTCCGGTAGCCACATCCAACAGGTGCTTAGGCTGTTTTGCTTTTAACTTGCGTAATGCAATTTTTCTCCATTGACGATCGATCCGTCCTGACAGGATACGGTTCATGAAATCGTATCGGCCTGCAATCCGGTCAAACATATCAGCTACCTGGATTTTTTTTGACAGTGTAGAGTGCTGCTGTGGTGTAATGGGGTCGTGGGGTAGCTGCATGGCGCAAATGTACGGGGAGCGGGGCAGAACTTGAATGCTTGTTGATTGCATTGAAAATGGCGTACTTCGTGTACGAAAATGAAAGAACCTACCTTACAGGCCAAGTATTTAATCAGCAGTGAAACACACAAACAATGTCCTGTTGCTGACAAGCCAGAGTATGCATTTATTGGTAGAAGTAATGTGGGTAAGTCCTCGTTGATTAACTTATTGACAGGTTCCACAAAACTGGCTAAAACTTCTGCTACACCCGGTAAAACTCGTCTGATTAATCATTTTGAGGTAATCGATACGGATAAAACAAAATGGTACCTGGTTGATTTACCTGGATATGGATATGCTGCTACGGTTTCGCAAAAGGCCCGTCGTAACTGGGGAAATATGATTGAATCTTACATTCGAAAAAGAGAGAACCTGCAGAATTTATTTGTGCTCATTGATAGCCGGCATACACCGCAGCCCATTGATCTTGAATTTATCCATCAACTAGGTGAATGGCAGGTGCCTTTTAGTATTGTCTTTACAAAAACGGATAAAAATAAACCGGGTGCCACCCAGCGAAATGTAGATTTATTTTCCAGCCGCTTATTGGAAGAGTGGGAAATTCTGCCCCCCATTTTTTTAACTTCTGCGGTGGCAAAGGAGGGACGAATTGAGTTACTTCGCTACATCCGTAGCTTACATCAACCAAAAGGTAAGGGGCGTTAATTCACCATTTTATTGGCGCAGCTGGTGCTGGCAAAGGCTTCCGGTTTTGCTTTGAATGCAAATCCCATTCCCAGGATATAACCCATCGCCTCCCGTAACGCATCATTACTTTTAAATTGGGGATTGGTATTGATATCGGCATGAACTTCCATATCAACATCGTATTGTGTAAAGAGTGGACACAGTTCATACGCCACTTCAATACTTTTAGAAACTTCCATCAGCATTCTTTCTTTAATGGTGAATGGTTGTCGTGTTTTTTCATTGTGGATGAACATAAATCCTCCTTGTCCTTCTCGTAGAAAAACAATAACGGTTGCAAATTCTGTTTCCTTTCCTTTTACTTGAGAGTCGGTGCCAATACAAACTTTTAATCGATATCCCTGTTTGGTTTCACGATGAATGGCCGCTTCCACTGCTTGAAAAATGGGAAGCTCCACCGGGTCTCCGTTGAATTTTCTCCATTGCATAATTTTTCTGTTTTCCTAATTTACTAGCTAATTCGGTGATAGCGCATGAAGAAATCATTAAGATATGCACAGCCGTAATTGGAAGTTGTGAATAGGATCCCGTATGGGGTCAATACTGGCCAGTACGAAGCATGACCAGTGTACAAGCTTCGAGCGTTTCGATACCAGCTTCTTGAGCTAAAATTCGCAGCTCTTCATTTTCAGTGCCCGGGTTGAAAATAATCCGCCTAGGTTTTAAGGCTGTGATATAATTGTAGTATGGTTTTTGCCTTTCTGCGGAGAGGTAGAGGGTGATGGTATCGAGTTCGGATGGATAAATCAATTCTGTATGGATGGGAGTACTGCCAACCATTCCTGTTTTTGCTCCAATCGCATAAACCGGATGTAGATAAAATTGCAGGTCTTTGATGGCGCGGTTGCTGTATCGGTCTTGATTTTCAGATGCCCCTAATACCAGTGTAGCCTTTAAATTTCCCATCTTGTAAAGCTACACCAATAAAAAAAGGAAAAGGTAGGCCTGGCAAATCTTTAGTAATTTTCCTTTATGAAGTTTCAATTGCTTGTTTTTACCCTCTTTATTTGTTTGAGTTTACCAGCCCAGCAAACGCCCTTCCGTTTTGCATTTGTAACCGATACACATATCGGGTCGCCCAATGGTGCAGCTGAGGAGGATTTAAGACGAACAGTACAGGATATCAATGAACAAAAAGATATTGCCTTTGTGTTGCTGACCGGAGATATCACCGAGTTAGGAACACATGAGGAATTACTGCTCGCAAAAAAAATCTTGGATAGTTTAAACGTTCCTTGGTATATCATTCCTGGTAATCATGATACCGGATGGAGCGAAAGTGGTGGACTTGGATTTTTGCAGACTTTTGGAATGGACCGGTTTAGTTTTTCATTTGCCGGTGTACAATTTATTGGTTGCGCATCCGGTCCTTATGTACGAATGGGTGATGGACATGTTCCTCGTGATGCCGTAAATTGGTTGGATAGCACCTTGTCAACTTTAGCAGATAGTACTCCGATAATAATGGTCAATCATTATCCCTTGGATAATTCCCTGGATAACTGGTATGAGGTAACAGACCGGATTCGAAAAAAAAATACCAAGCTGGCCATTTGTGGACATGGGCATGCCAATAGAAAAATGGATTTTGAAGGGATACCTGGTGTGATGGGTCGTTCAAATCTTCGTGCAAAAGCTGAAGTGGGGGGATACAATATTGTAGAATGGAGAACAGACAGTATTTTTTTTGCTGAACGCAGGCCAGGAAGGAGAACACTTCCTGTATGGAATGCGCTGTCTTTACAGGCTAGCAAAATTTCTTCTTCCACTAATTTCTCGAGGCCCTCTTATGAAATTAACGAGTCCTATCAGCAGGTAAAACGCGTTTGGGAAGTAGCAGATCAGGCTAATATCATTTCCACTCCCGCCTGGTCAACTAATTGGGTGGTTGTAGGAAATCAAGCGGGGATTATAAACGGATATGCAGTTAAAACTGGAGAACGTAAATGGCAATTTGTAACGCAGGGGCCTATTTATTCCTCCCCCGCTATTCAAAGAAATAAGGTAGTAGTCGGATCAGCCGATGGGGCCGTGTATTGTTTGCAAGTTCAAACAGGAAAGTTGCACTGGAAATGGCAAGCGCGTGCAGCCGTATTAGGTTCACCGGTATTAGCTGGAGATACAGTCTATATTGGCACCAGCGATCACCGGGTGGTAGCCTTACAGCTTCATACTGGAAAGTTAATCTGGCAATTTGAAGGCCTTGATGGACCCGTAGTGAGTACACCGTTACTGGCGGAAGGTAAAGTTATTGTTGGTGCCTGGGACCGGCATTTGTACGCCATCGAAAGGCTTTCAGGAAAATTAGCATGGAAGTGGAACAATGGAAGTATGGTCAGGAATTTTTCTCCGGCCTCCTGTATACCTGTAGCTTCTCATGGAACTGTTTTTATCATGGCACCCGATCGATTTACTACTGCCATAGATTTGACAACTGGCCAAACGCATTGGCGTGCTAAAGATGGCGGCGTGCGTGAATCAATTGGAATTTCAAAGGATGGTAATTGGATATTTGGAAAATCGATGCAGGATACCCTGGTTGCATACCAAGCCAGTGCTAATCCCCAAGGAGTTGCCTGGAAAATGCATGTAGGTTTTGGGTACGAACACGTGCCATCAATGATAGTAGAACAAAAGGGGTTGTTGCTCTTTGGTACCCGCAATGGCGTAGTCTATGCTGTTGATCCAATACTTCAAAAAGTCAGTTGGGCACATAAGCTCGATAACTCTATGGTAAACACGGTTAGACCTATCGGAAACAACAAGGTCTTGGTGACTACGATGGATGGTAAGTTAGCCTTGTTGCAGTACTAGACTTACAGGAATAATTGGATGGGATTCTCCAGGTATTTCTTGACTGATTGTAAGAAAGCCGCTCCGGATGCACCATCCACACTGCGATGATCACAACTCAACGTTACTTTCATGACTTGTGTTGCTGCAAATCCATCAGCCTTGCGAACAATTTTTTCACTGATTCGTCCCACGGCTAGAATACAGCTGTCTGGCGGATTAATGATGGCTGTAAATTCATCAATATCCATCATTCCTAGATTAGAGATAGTGAATGTATTTCCGGTGAATTCGTTGGGTTGTAGTTTTTTACTCTTTGCCTTAGCAGCTAGTTCTTTTGCTTCAGCCGCAATCTGAGGAAGCGTTTTATTATCAGCAAATCTTACCACTGGAACAATCAATCCATCTTCAATAGCAACAGCAACACCCACGTGAACATGATGGTAACGTCTGATTTTATCACCCATCCAGGATGCATTAACCGCTGGATGTTGACGTAGTGCCAGGGCTACTGCTTTAATAACAAAATCGTTGAAGCTAACTTTAACAGGACTTACTTCGTTTAATTGCGTTCTAGCGGAAATAGCCTGATCCATATTTATCTCCATTTTGAGATAAAAGTGGGGAGCAGAAAATTTGCTTTCAGCCAATCTGCGGGCTATAACACCTCGCATTTGTGAGTTAGGAATATCTGTAAATCCTTCCGTGGTTTGACCGGTGTAGACAGGTGCGGCGCTTAAACCAGCAGTTGATTTTCCACTTGCAACAACATTGTCCAAGTCAGCTTTGATAATGCGCCCACCATCTCCGCTTCCACGCAGGGAGGCAAGGTCAACTCCTTTATCCTGTGCAATTTTTTTAGCTAATGGAGAGGCTTTGATTCTTCCATTAGTCAATGGTGTTGCAAGCGTGGGAGTAGTGGCTAGGGTGTCAACTACGGGGGCTGTCGCAATTGGGTTTGAAGTGGTGGGAGCTGTAGCCGCAGTTGTTTGTGTCGAGGAGGAATTACCCGCTTTAGCGGCTGCAACAATCGCATCAATATCTACTTTTCCTTTTTCACCAATTACACAGAGCAATCCGTTTACAGGAATTTTTTCACCTTTTTCAGCGCCGATAAAGAGTAGCGTTCCATTCTTGTAACTTTCCAATTCCATGGTAGCCTTATCCGTTTCGATATCAGCTAATACGTCTCCTTTTTTAACTGTATCCCCAACTTGCTTATGCCATCCAGCAATTACGCCTATCTCCATTGTATCACTCAGTCGTGGCATTAAAACCACTTCGTCCATTTTTGATAAATCCAAACCAGGGGAAGCGGGGGAAGGTGGATTTGCAGCAGGAGCGCTTGTTGAATTGGAAGGAGCAGCAGCAGGATCTGCGGCAGCAGGAGCAGCGGTTGTTGCAGTATTGTTAAGTAGGGAGGAAATATCCTCTCCCTCATTTCCTATAATAGCTAAAAGATCATTAACCTGAATCTTGGAACCTTTTTCTCCGCCTAAATGTAAAAGCACACCGTCTTTGTAGCTCTCCAGCTCCATGGTTGCTTTATCAGTTTCCACTTCAGCGAGCAAGTCGCCTTTCTTAACTCGATCTCCAACCTTTTTATGCCACGCAGCGATAACTCCTTCAGTCATCGTATCACTAAGTCTCGGCATGAGGATCACTTCGGCCATTCCCAAATGAATTTGGGGCCGAAATTAAGATAAAATAAGGGATTAGTAATCTAGGTCCAGCTTCAATCGTTCTTTCAATTCCTGGATCAGGGGGTACCGTTTGACCATTTCCTGGTATCGCTCTTTAGAACTCAGGATTCCTTCTGTGGAAAGAGCAGCCCCTTTTTGTTCATCGGCAACTACACTAAACTGTAGGCTTTTATTAGACAATCTCTCCTGCAGAAAAGCGTACAGCTTATTTCTTTCTTGCTCAATAAAACGTTGTTCTATGTTATTGGCAGTTACTACCTCAAAGGTGCTCGCGTCGATGATACGCAAACTGGCGGAGTCAAAAGGTTGCGCGGCAGGATTCCTGGATTCTTTAAGTTGTAGTGTGTACAGTTTCCAGGCTTCCTGCAAAGAAGTTTCTTCAAGTTGTTTTTCCTCTACCCACTCAATCCCACTGGTTTGTTTAAACTGTTCTCGAATCTTAGAAAGCGCACTCAACTTTGGGGAAGTTGATGCTGATTTTATCTCTTTAGTAAGGGGGATTTGTTTTTCAACGGGCGTTTCTATCATCAATTTAGCTGCCGCCTGTGGGGCAACTTGAGTATTTGCTGTTTTACCCGGGTTGGCAGTGATATTTTTTGTAGAAATGGAGGGAGTGTAGGGACGAATGGGACTTGCCTTGAAACCAATAGAGGACTCAGTTATTTTTTTTTTTGAGAGACCTGCATCTCCTGTTGCAACACCCAAGGCTTGTTCCAGGTAGCAAAGTTTGATTAGCACCAACTCTACATATAGTCTTTTGTTGCGGGCTGCCTTATAATTTAATTCTGCTTCATTTAAAATATTCAATAGACTTACCAGGGTTGCTGTTGAAATCGCTTTTGCGGTTTCCTTGTATTTATCTTTGAAAGATTCCACCACATCCAATAAGGCCACTGCCTTTGTATCCTTACAGACCAATAGATTACGGGTGAATTCCGCCAGGCCATTTATAAAAAGATCTCCATCAAAACCCTTCTGATTGATTTGGTCGTACAATAAAAGTGCCTGAGCCAGATCCTGTTCTTGCATGTATTGAATGAAGCGGAAAAAATAATCTTCATCCAAGATGTTTAAATGTTCAAGCGTCTGGGTATAATCAACAGCGCCACTGGTAAAGCTTACTATTTTGTCAAGCAAACTCAGTGCATCACGCATGCATCCTTCACTTTTTTGTGCAATTACCTGTAATGCAGATTTGTCTGCTTTGAGCTTTTCTTTTTTACAAATACTTTCTAAATGGGCCACCGTATCCGCCGTAGTAATTCTCTTGAAATCAAAAATCTGACAACGACTTAAAATAGTAGGAAGAATCTTATGTTTCTCGGTGGTTGCTAAAATAAAGATGGCATAGGGAGGCGGCTCCTCTAGTGTTTTTAGAAAAGCATTAAATGCCGCTGTGGAGAGCATGTGTACCTCGTCTATCACATAAACCTTGTAACGCCCCCCTTGTGGAGCAAATCGAACTTGCTCGGTCAGGGTGCGAATATCTTCCACAGAGTTGTTGGAAGCTGCGTCCAACTCAAAATAGTTGATGGAGCCACCTTCTCTAAAGGATACGCAACTGGTGCATTGATCACAGGCTTCACCCTCTTTAGTAGGTTTTTCGCAGTTAATTGTTTTTGCCAGAATACGGGCACAAGTAGTTTTCCCAACCCCCCTGGGTCCACAGAATAAAAATGCATGCGCCAATTGCTGATTACGAATTGCATTTTTCAGGGTAGTGGTGATGTGTTCCTGCCCCACCACAGTATCAAATAACTGAGGTCTGTACTTACGGGCAGAAACAATGAAACGATCCATGGTCGCAAGATAAGAAACTCAACCCTCAAAAAAATGCTTATAGAATCGGATGTCTCTCAAAAGGAAGCGTTGGATCAAATTGAAAACGCCAGGTGATCAACTGTCTGGTCAGATAGGTATCACCGAGACCCGTTGCCACATTAATCATCTTGGGATTAAAATCTCCGATCCATTGTAGTTCGTAATAATTATACCGATGCAAAGCCTGCACAACAAACTTTGCTTCATTGATTAGGAAGGCATCAATTCCCTTACCCTGAAACGCTGGGACTACCCCAAAAATAATACCCGTAAATCGCTTGTTGGGTTTGGTCCATTTGACCCATAAAAATTTCAATTTGCCCAGGAGATCAAACTGGCCATTTAGGTATTTAAACCACTGATTTAAGTCCGGGATATTGATAAAAATACCAATGGGTTGATCGTTATAATAGGCAAACCATACAATTTTTTCGTCCATCACGGGTTTCATTTTCCTGAACATGGAAATAGCAAGATCCTTGCTGATTTCCTTGAGTCCGCCATGTCCCGCCCAGGCACTGTTGTACACAATTGAAAAATCTACCGCAAACTTGTCTAAATCTTTTTTTGTGGCATGAACGGCTTTGAATCCCGGATCTTTTTTTACTTCAGCATGTCGATCGATTAATTTTTGGCTGATCTCTCGAGTGGGGTCCAACCCGTAACAATATTGATTGAAGAAGGGTTGAAAACCATACCCCTCAAATAACCTGCGGTAATAAGGCTTGCTGTAACTCATACAATAGAGGGGTGGTTGAAATCCCTCTACAATCAGCCCCCACCAACGATCTCTCTCTCCAAAATTGATAGGACCATCCATTGCACCCATTCCTTTTGCAATCAGCCAGGTACGGGCTGTATCAAAGAGCAAATTGGCTGCCTGTTGATCTTCAATGCAGTCAAAAAAACCAACTCCTCCAACTGGAAATCGGTCTCCTTTTGTTCTATATTTTTTGTTTACAAATGCGGCAATTCGTCCTACCAAATTACCCTGCTCATCTTCAAGGATCCACCGGATGGCTTCCCCAAATCGAAATGCCTTGTTTCGAGCCGGATCAAAAACCTCTTCTACATCCTTATCAAGCGGACGAATATAATTGGGTTCGCCTTTAAAAAGGAGCACATTTACTTTTAAAAAATCCCGCTGGTCCTTCCGATTTTTTACCTCCCGAATTTGCATGGGGCAAATGTAGGAAAGGCCGTCCTGCCAAACGTGATTTCCGGGTAGCACTTCGGGTCAATTTTTCTTTTCATTTTTTCCCTGCGTGCCCCTACCTTTGCGGCCTGAAATCGAAGGGTCAATTGTACCCTTAAAAAAACCTACAAAAATGGCTATAACTGGTAAAGTTAAACAGGTAATCGGAGCCGTAATCGACGTGCAATTCGATGGTAAACTTCCTGAAATCTACAATGCGTTAGAACTTAAAAGAGAGAATGGTGATACGCTGGTGCTTGAAGTACAGCAGCACCTGGGAGAGGACAGCGTTCGTACTATTGCGATGGACGGTACAGAAGGGCTGGTGCGTGGCATGACCGTTGTAGATACTGGAAAAGCTATAGCGATGCCTACGGGTGAAGGAATTAAGGGTCGTCTCTTTAACGTAACGGGTGATCCAATTGATGGATTACCTGCCGTTACCAATGAAAATGGACGTCCTATCCACAGTCAACCTCCTCTTTTTGAAAATCTGAGCACTGCCAGTGAGGTACTTTATACAGGTATCAAAGTAATTGACTTGATCGAGCCTTATGCAAAGGGTGGAAAAATTGGATTGTTTGGAGGTGCGGGTGTGGGTAAGACCGTATTGATCCAAGAATTGATCAACAACATTGCAAAAGCTTACTCAGGTTTGTCTGTATTTGCCGGTGTGGGTGAGCGTACGCGTGAAGGAAATGACCTGATGCGTGAAATGATTGAGGCGGGGATTATGAAATATGGTGATGCTTTCAAGCATAGCATGGAAGAAGGTGGATGGGATTTGAGTAAAGTTGATATGAAAGAACTTTCTGATTCAAAGGCAACTTTTGTGTTTGGTCAGATGAATGAGCCTCCTGGAGCTCGTGCACGTGTGGCACTTTCAGGTTTGACAATCGCTGAGTATTACCGTGATGGAGATGGACAAGGTAAAGGGCGTGATATCCTATTTTTCGTAGACAATATCTTCCGCTTTACACAAGCTGGTTCTGAAGTGTCTGCACTTTTAGGTCGTATGCCTTCCGCGGTGGGATACCAACCAACGCTTGCGACCGAGATGGGTATCATGCAAGAGCGTATCACTTCTACCAAAAACGGATCTATCACATCTGTACAGGCCGTATATGTTCCTGCGGATGACTTAACCGATCCAGCACCTGCCACTACGTTTGCGCACTTAGATGCTACCACGGTATTGTCTCGTAAAATTGCTGACTTAGGTATTTATCCTGCGGTGGATCCGTTGGATTCTACATCAAGAATTCTTACACCACAAGTAGTGGGTGATGCGCATTATAACTGTGCCAACCGTGTAAAATCTATGTTGCAGCGTTATAAGGAGCTTCAGGATATTATTGCCATCCTTGGTATGGACGAATTGAGTGAGGAGGATAAGATGGTAGTATCTCGTGCCCGTAAAGTACAGCGTTTCTTGTCGCAGCCATTCCACGTTGCCGAAGCCTTTACTGGCTTGAAAGGAGTACTCGTACCTATCGAGGAGACTATTCGCGGTTTCAATATGATTATGGATGGCGAAGTAGATGATTATCCAGAGGCAGCCTTCAACCTGGTGGGTACCATTGACGACGCAATCGAGAAGGGTAAGAAATTGTTGGCACAAGCAAACGCATAAACAGAACGGAAATGACAGTGGAGATTCTAACACCCGAGAAAAAATTATTTAGTGGCGATGCATATGGCGTGCAAATGCCTGGCCTCACTGGATCATTTGAAGTGTTGGAAAAACATGCTCCATTGATCAGTGCTCTCCAGGCTGGTACTATCAAAGTGTTGCGTGACAAGCAAAATGATCTGGCCCGTTTCTCTATCCAAGGCGGCTTTGTTGAGGTTTTGAATAATCGCGTTACAGTGCTGGTAGAAGGTGGCGCTGCATTATAGGCTCTAACAAATTTTGTATATGAACCCCTGTACAACTATAGGGGTTCTTTTTTTGCGTTAAAAAAATGTGAATGCCCTGTTTTAATTTCAGGGGCTGCTGCTAGAGGTTGTATTTTTATTCCTTGTGAAAAAGGTTTTTGCTCCCATTACACTGCTGATAAGTCTTTCTCTGGTAGGTATCATTTTTATTCAGGTATCCTGGATCAAGAATATGGTGCTATTAAGGGAAGAACAAATCAAACACCGGGTTGGTGAAACTGCTATGCAAGTGGCAGATCAACTGGTGGAGTATGCAAACCCGTATACACCGGGTTCTTCCCTAAAAAAAAGAGGTCTGATTGAGGGATTTGGATTAGATTTTTTTACGCCACCCACTGTTGCCAGCCGATATACCAATGCCGAAATTCAAAAGCGTTTTTTAAGAACATTTCAGTTGAATGATTTGAAAGGAGTTTCATTTGAATTTGGAATTGCCACCTTGGGCCCATTGGGCAATAATATTTTTGAAAAAACCTCTCCTCGTTTTTTCAAAGTCTATGAGGATACTGCTCACAACTATTCTGTAGTTCGTGGTTTAAGAGATCCTTCCTCTGCCGGTTTTATGGGGGAGGCTATTGGAGTAAGTGAGTTATTGATTGTGGTGGTTCCGGGTATCAAGGATATTGTAGTTCGCTCCTTACGATGGAACATTGCGGCCTCTATATTATTTACGCTGGCAATTTTGGCTGCCTTTTATTTTACCATTCGCACTATGATCCAGCAGAAAAAAATCGGTGAAATGAAAACCGATTTTATCAATAACATGACGCATGAATTTAAAACGCCGCTGGCTACTATTTCATTGGCGGTGGATTCCATGCGAAATGAAAAAGTAATTCAGGATCAAGAAAAGATGCGGTACTTCAGTAGTATTATCAAGGAAGAAAATTTACGGATGAACAGGCAGGTGGAAACCATCCTAAAAGCATCTCAATTTGATAAAGGAGAAGTTCAGCTGAACCTAAAACCCATCGCAGTTCATGCCGCGCTTGAAAAAGTAGTGGATAATTTCAAATTGCAACTTGAGCATACTGGAGGGCATATCAATCTATTTCTCCGAGCCAACATAGATTCCGTAGAGGCCGATGAAGTGCATCTTTCCAACCTGCTTACTAATTTGATCGATAATGCTATTAAATATGCGAGGGAGCAAGTGCCTCCTCAAATCCAACTCGAAACAAGTTGTACCGATCATTCAATTCAAGTTCGTGTAGTGGATAATGGGATAGGGATGAGTCGTGATACAGTCAAGCGAATTTTTGAAAAATTTTACAGAGCACATACGGGAAATCGCCATAACGTCAAAGGCTTTGGTCTAGGACTTAGTTATGTAAAAAGTGTAACGGAAGCCATGGGTGGAAAAATAACCGCTGAGAGTACACTTGGAAAAGGAAGTGTTTTTACGCTAGAATTGCCCTTGCTGCGTGGCTAATTAAGTTGATTCAACTTTCCAGAGTAAACTGCTGTCTCCGTAGCTTAAGAATCGATAATTATTATCTAACGCGTGGTTGTATATCTTTTTCCAGTCCTCACCCACCATTGCTGCAATCAATAGTAACAAAGTAGAGCGAGGCTGGTGAAAATTTGTTAATAGTCCACTGATGGTTTTGATGGAGTAGCCCGGCGCAATCAATAAAGCGGTTTGAGTTACTAATTTGTCCAGCTTTCTTTTTTCCATCCATTGAATCAGGTATGCTAGTGCATCTTCCACGGAAAGGGCCATATCCTCCAGTTGATAAGATTCCCATTGCTGTAAATGGGGCACTGTTAAGGGGTCTTCTTTTTTTATTTTGACTCCTAGCCAATAGAGGGATTCCAAAGTTCGTAGCGAAGTAGTGCCCACTGCTATAAGTGGTTTTTGTAATCGATGTTGCCAGGTTTTTAAAAAATCAAGTGATACGTCTATCCATTCATGGTGCATGGGGTGTCCTGCTAAAACTTCCGCTTTGACAGGTTTAAATGTTCCTGCTCCCACTTGTAAAACCACCTGTGCACTTTCAATCGATCGGGTTTTTAACGCTTGCAAAACCTGTTCAGTAAAATGTAGCCCTGCGGTGGGTGCTGCCACGGAGCCTTGTTTTGTTGCATAGACGGTTTGATAACGATCTGAATCGCTTATTACTGCTTTTCTTTTTAAATAGGGCGGTAACGGCGTTTGGCCAAACACTTCCAGTACAGTAGAAAACCTGTGATGTGCTGGTGTCCAGGAAAATGTCAAGACAAAAGAATCTTGCTCTTTTGTATTCAATACCACTTCAAGTTGAATGCCCTCCTTTACCTGTGTAAGTGTAGTGCCCCTTTTCCATTTTGAGGCACCACCTACCAAGCAATGCATCGAAACACTACGAGTGCTGCTAAGCGCCTGGTGCATATCACCCATTGCTGCAATCGGCTCCAGGCAAAAGATCTCAATCAAACCACCTGTATTTTTTTCAAAAAGTAATCGCGCAGGAATCACCTTGGTCTGATTAAATACAAGCCAGGAATTATTGGGGATTTGGTTGGGGAGTTCGTGAAAAAAATGATCTGAAATTGTCTTGTTCTTGTATTGCAACAAACGTGCCTGATCTCTTTGCTCCAGTGGAAAAGCAGCAATTTTTTCTGCAGGAAGTGCGTAGTCAAAATCTGCAATGGGCAGACTACGGGGATCTTGTTTCATACAACCAACTGTTGTGAGTTGTAAAGGTCGTCAAATTGCTCGTTTTTTGGGCCAGACACGGCTTATCCACATCTATCCACATGTAATTAACACCTAAAAGTGGGATAATATATTCCCACCTTATGAAACCTAATGTGGTAAAGGGTTTCAGCTGATATTGATTTGGGGATAAATATAGAATGCCAAAATTTGGATTCACGGTGGGAAAAAGTGTTATTTTGTGTCAATAAGGGAAAAAATCTCTTCAAATCACTGATAATGACTGGTTTTCTAGGAGAATTTGAGGCTACACTGGACGCAAAAGGTCGTTTTCTGCTTCCTGCCGGATTTAAAAGGCAGGTCGCGGAGGAGGAGCTAAACCGTTTTGTCATTAACCGTGGTTTTGAACAGTGTTTGGCTCTTTACACCCTAAAAGAATGGGAGCCTCTCTTTGAAAAAATCAAAGGGTTGAATGAATTCGATCCCAAGCAGCGGGAATTCAGAAGAGCTTTTTTAAATGGTGCCACGTTTGTGGAACCTGACACGGCCGGAAGAATTCTACTTCCGCCAAACCTAAAGGCATATGCAGGATTGGAGAAGGACATTGTTATTGCATCTGCCGGTAACAAAATGGAAATCTGGGATAGTAATAAGTACAAAAAGTTCTTTGACTCCTTTTCTTCTGATGCTTTCAGTGATTTGGGAAGGGATGTGATGGGAGGTGGAAACTTGAATTGATTGGAAGCGGTGCAGTCAGCGTATCATATACCCGTTCTGCTCCGCGAAGTAATTGAAGCACTTAACATCCGACCCGATGGTGTGTATGTGGATTGCACATTTGGGGGTGGCGGACATTCAAAAGCCATTCTTGAAAAGCTTGGTCCCCATGGCAAATTGATTGCTTTTGACCAGGATGAGGATGCACGCAAAAATCTTCCTGCTGACCATCGGTTGCTATTTGTGCCAGAAAACTTTCGTCATGTCCAGCGTTTTCTTCGGTTGCACAAAATTCAGTCAGTGGATGGATTATTAGCTGACTTAGGTGTTAGCAGTCATCAACTCGATGCAGGTGAGCGTGGATTTTCTACTCGGTACGATGCGGCACTGGATATGCGAATGGATCGTCGTTCGTCCTTGACAGCCTGGGAACTAGTAGAAACCTATAGTGAGCAAGCGTTGCATAAAATCTTCGAACAATTTGGTGAAGTCACCAACGCTAAAACATTAGCGCGCACGATTGTTCAGGTCAGGCAATCACAATCGCTACGGACTATTGAGGGTTTTAAGCAGGCAATTCACGAAGCAGTAAAAGGAAATCCAAACAAATACTTTGCCCAGGTATTTCAGGCATTACGCATAGTAGTCAATGACGAAATTGGAGCGCTTCAAGATCTGTTGACTCAATTACCCGCCCTACTCAAAACCGGTGGCCGAGTTGCGATTATCACTTTTCATTCAGGAGAAGATCGAGTTGTAAAACAATTTTTCAAACGTGGTTCGTTGGAGGAGCTACCCAATAATCCTTTTATCTCTGTTCCCGTGCAACAACATTGGAAATGGGTGTATAAAAAACCGTTGGTGGCTAGTGAGATGGAGCAACAACAAAATCCTCGCTCCCGTAGTGCAAAGTTGCGAGTTGCAGAAAAATGTTGAGTATCGAAAAACATAGCATGTCAACTGAAAAAAAAATAGATACGAACAAACAGGACTGGAAGCGTTGGCTGAATTACCATTCTATTGTACAGCAAGTTCCCTTTATGCTGTTCCTGGCTTTTTTAGCGGTTTGTTACATCTATAATGGGCATCATGCTAATAAGACTATTCGGGACATCAACCGAACAGAGCGTGCGGTGAAGGAGTTGAGTTATGAATATAAAACAATAAAGGGCGAACTAATTGCAAGTAGTAAACAAAGTGAATTAATTAAAGCGGTTGAGCCATTGGGGTTGAAGGAGCTGGTTGTTTCACCAGTTGTGTTAGTGGACAGTGGTCAAGCTAAAGCAGAATAATACGAGTGGAAGTAAAACGCGACATATTATGGAGGGTTTATCTCTCATTCATCGGACTCGCGCTGTTAGGCGTGTTGGTGATGGGAAGGGCTTTTTATATTCAGCGTATTGAAGGTGCTTACTGGCGCAATATGAGTGACAGTCTTCATCAGCGCTTTGTAACGCTCGATGCGCAGCGGGGTACTATTTATAGTGAGGATGGGCAGTTTCTTAGCACCTCCGTTCCCACCTTCGATATCTATCTGGATCTCTGTGCTGATGGATTGCGGGAAAAAAAGGGAAAACGATTCAAAGAAAATATCGATTCTTTTTCAATTGCATTAGCTGGACTCTTTCAGGATAAAACGGCAGCGGCCTACAAAGAAGATATTGTAAAAGCCTGGGAGAAAAAGTCAAGGTACTATCCACTCAAGAAGAAGTTGAGTTTTGCACAGTATAAGTTGTTCCGGGAATTACCATTGGTTCGTTTAGGTCCTAACCGAAGCGGAGTAATTGTGGAGACTAACAGCAAACGATTAGTTCCTTTTGGACTACTCGCAGGCCGTACCATTGGTCTTTCCAGAGAGCATATTGCAAGCGATGGAAAAGTAAAAAAGCAAAATGTTGGAATCGAAAAAAGCTACGATACTGTTCTCAGTGGAAGAGAAGGACAAAAATTAGTTCGGTTTGTTGCAGGGGGTGCTGCGATTCCAATTGCCGGATATGAAACCGAACCCGAACACGGAAAGGATGTATACACCACGCTAGACTTACGCTTGCAAGACATAACCGAAACAGCTTTGATGCGAATGATGTTGCAGAGCGAAGCCTTGTACGGAACAGCGATTGTGATGGAAACAGCAACCGGTAAAATCAAAGCAATTGCCAATTTGGGTCGTCGTCCGGATGGGAGCTATTGGGAGGATGATAATTATGCCCTGCGTACAACTGAGCCAGGTTCAACAATCAAATTAGCCACTTTGTTAGCGGTGTTGGAGAAGGGCACCAGTAAAATATCAGATCAGGTAGAAATTGGAAGTGCAGGAAAAGCAATGGTAGGCCCCAAGCTAGTCTACGATGCGGAGCGTTCTCCCAAACCATTTTTAACGGTGCAAGAGTGTTTTGCACATAGCTCGAATGTGGGGATGAGTAAGCTGGCCTTAAAGGCTTTTGGGAAAAATCCAATTGAGTTAAAAGATTATTTACACCGCTATCAATTGGATACTCGTTCTCCTATTGACTTGAATAATGTACCTCGTCCACGTATGGCACCTTTGAATGAGAAAGGAAGTTCGTTGGGGAATATGTTATGGATGAGTTTCGGATATGCACTACAGGTTAGTCCCCTACATACACTCACTTTATATAATGCCGTAGCCAATGATGGAAAAATGATGAAGCCATTTTTGGTGAGTCGTATTCAGCAAGGCGGTATCATATTCAGAGAGTATACACCTGCGGTTTTAGAAAGTCAGCTTTGCAGACCCGATGTAATCAAGGCAGCAAGAGCTTCTATGGAATCTGTAGTAACAGAAGGAACGGCAAGACGTGCGTTTGAAGGAATGCCTTTTGCCGTGGCGGGTAAAACTGGAACGGCCTTGGTAGCTGATGGTCCTATTAAATATGGGGATCGTGTATATCAAGCTTCTTTTGTTGGATATTTTCCTGCTGACCGTCCTCAATATTCTTGCATTGTAGTAGTTCGCACTAAACCTTTTGCTGCCTCCCATTACGGAGGAACTGTAGCCGCACCGGTGTTTCGAGAAATTGCGCTTAAGGCCTATGCACTGTACGTAGAACGAAAAGATGCTTCGGAGTTTGTGACCAAGCGAGATAGTTCGGTGTATTACTATGCAGGGTATGCACCGGATATTCAAAAAATATACCGCACACTTTCTATTGGCTATACGGACTCAGTTCAACAACAGGTTTGGGGCAGAGCTTATGCTGAAAATGGACGATCTGTTTTAAAGGCACAGCCTGTACGAAATAAGGTGATGCCAAATGTAAAAGGAATGGCTTTACGGGATGCGTTGTATTTATTAGAGAACATGGGGGTGCGTGTAACTGTAAAGGGAAAAGGAAGAATCATGGCTCAATCAATACCGCCGGGTACTGCAATTGACAGACCCCTGCAGGTAGTGTTGGAGCTAAGTTGAAATAAAATTGAGATGAAGCTGAGTGAATTGTTGCAAGGAATCGGCACTATAACGGTGCAAGGATCGATGGATTGTATGGTCCATTCGATTACTACTGATTCGCGACAAGTGAAAGAAGGGACTTTGTTCATTGCGGTGCGAGGAACAAAGCAAGACGGACATGCGTTCATTGAAAAAGCAGTTGCGGCGGGAGCAGCAGCAGTATTGTGTGAAGAAAAACCGATTGGAAAAGCTACCCTTACATGGGTGCAGGTTGAAAACACTACAGTACTGGTTGGACAACTAGCCGCTCGTTTTTTTGGAGAACCCAGCACCTGCATGAAAGTGATTGGTGTAACGGGTACTAACGGAAAAACAACAATAGCAACCTTGCTATACAAGCTCTTTACAAGTCGGGGATATACCTGTGGGTTGATCAGCACAGTCGAGAATAAGATTGGGGAGATTAGTATTCCTTCTACTCATACTACACCTGATCCGATTGCGCTTCAGTCATTACTCAGTGAAATGAAAAAAGTCGGATGTACACATGTATTCATGGAGGTAAGCTCCCATGCTATTCACCAGCATCGTATTGCTGGTTTAGAATTTGCAGGGGGTGTGTTTAGTAATATTACCCATGATCATTTGGATTATCATCAAACCTTTGAGGCCTATCTGGAAGTCAAAAAATCATTTTTTGATCATTTGGGTACTCACGCTTTTGCAGTAGGCAACGCCGATGACAAGCGGGGTAAAGTGATGCTTCAAAACACACCGGCCAAGAAAATCTACTATGCGCTCAAAACCATTGCAGATCACAAAGGCAAGATTTTAGAGAATACATTAGCCGGCTTGCAATTGGATATTGATGATGTGCAAGTACATTTTCGGTTGATTGGCAGTTTTAATGCCTACAATCTTTTGGCTGTCTACGCAACAGCACGTGCACTTGGACTAGATAAAACTGCTGCATTGACTTCTTTAAGTGAGTTGACAGGAGCGCCAGGACGATTTGAGTGTATTGTTTCTCCCGTTGAAAACGTAATGGTAATTGTTGACTATGCACACACGCCGGATGCTTTGCTGAATGTTTTGAGTACCATCAAACAATTCAGAAGTCCGAATCAGCACATCACTACGGTAACGGGATGTGGAGGTGATCGTGATAAAACCAAACGTCCTTTGATGGCTGCGGTGGTATGTGCGCATAGTGATCGAGTGATTTTTACAAGTGACAATCCACGTAGTGAAGATCCATCAGCCATTCTTTTAGATATGGAACAAGGAATTCCTACAGCGGATCGAAAAAAGTATATCCCCATTTTGAATAGAGATGAAGCGATTAAAACCGCTTTGGTCTTGTCTCAGCCGCAGGACATCATTTTGGTTGCAGGCAAAGGGCATGAGACCTACCAAGAGGTAAAAGGAGTAAGGGAATATTTTGATGATCGGGAAACAGTTCGAAACTGGATTAATAAACTGAGTAAGTAAAAGAAGTAAAATGCTCTACCATTTGTTTGATTGGCTAAACGAAGAAGGAATTCGCTTCCCTGGTAGTCGTGTGTTTGACTTTATCACCTTTCGCACCGCCTTAGCGATTTTACTCTCCCTCTTTATTACGCTTGTCTATGGTAAAAAACTAATTCTCTTTTTACAGCGTCATCAAATTGGCGAAAGTATTCGCGAAGAGGGATTGGCAGGACAAGCCAGTAAAAAGGGAACTCCAACGATGGGCGGTATCATCATTATCCTAGCCATCTTGATTCCAACGCTATTACTGGCCGATTTAACAAAGGTGTATGTACAGTTGATGATTGTTAGTACAATTTGGATGGGAATCATCGGGTTCATTGACGATTATCTCAAATTGAGAAGTAAGCGGTTAGCACAGGAAAAAGGAGAGGAGTATAAAAAATCTAATGCAGATGGATTAGCTGGTTGGTTTAAAATTCTGGGTCAGGTAGGGTTGGGGCTAACCGTTGGCGCCACACTTTATTTCAATGCAGAAACGGTAATCTGGAGAGAGTATCGTGGTAAAAATCCTGCTGCTGATCCAGCGGTGTTTGCAAAAACATTCAATGGAAAAACACATTATTACGTTGAAACAAAAACCCCCATCACTACCATCCCTTTTGTAAAGAATCATGAGTTTAATTATGCCAAGCTCTTACCTGCTTCTTGGAGAGAGTACACCTGGTTGCTCTATATCCTGATTGTGATTTTTATTATTACGGCCGTTTCTAACGGAGCTAACCTTACGGATGGATTAGATGGTCTTGCAACGGGAACTGCGGCATTGATTGGTGTTTTACTAGGAATTTTTGCCTATGCAAGTGGAAATCTGGTATTCGCAGATTATCTGAATATCATGTACATCCCCAATCTTGGTGAACTCTCTGTATATATCGCCGCAATGATTGGTGCCTGCGTAGGCTTTTTATGGTACAATTCATTTCCTGCGCAATTATTTATGGGAGATACGGGTAGTTTGATGCTGGGTGGCATCATTGCCTCACTTTCCATTATTGTACACAAGGAGTTATTGATCCCTATTTTCTGTGGTGTATTTCTCGTAGAGTCGTTGAGCGTGATTTTACAAGTAGGGTATTTCAAATATACTAAACGCAAATACGGAGAAGGTAGACGCATTTTTCTCAAGGCTCCATTGCATCATCATTATCAGGTGCAGGGATTGCATGAAGTAAAAATTGTTACCCGGTTTTGGATTATAACCGTGTTGCTGGTGGTATTGAGTATTGTAACATTAAAGTTGAGATGAAACTGGTCATTGTTGGTGGAGGAGAGAGCGGAGTAGGGGCCGCACTATTGGCGAAGAAAGAAGGCTATGACGTGTTTTTGTCCGACGGAAGTTCTTTGAAGGAAAACTATCGTAAGGAGCTCAGTGAGGCAACCATTCCTTTTGAGGAAGGAGGTCATACGCTCGATAAAATCTTAGCAGCTGATGAAGTTGTTAAAAGTCCGGGTATACCTGAAAAATCAGCTGTAATGAAATCGATTCGTGCACAAGGGATTCCAGTGATCAGTGAAGTAGAATTGGCATATCGCCACAAAGGAGAAAGCCAAATTGTTGCCATCACGGGAAGTAACGGTAAAACAACTACCACCTCACTGGTTTATCAATTGTGTAAGAAGGGAGGACTTGATGTAGCGTTGGTGGGTAATATTGGTTACTCGTTTGCCCGACAAGTTGCACTTGATCCCCGACCACTCTATGTAGTAGAGGTAAGCAGTTTTCAGTTGGATGATATTCAAACATTCAGACCCAACATTGCCATTCTTACCAATATTACGGAAGATCATTTGGATCGTTACGATTATGTTTTTCTGAACTATATAAAAAGCAAGTTTCGGATAGCTAGTAATCAAAAGCCCGAGGATTATTTTATCTATTGCGCCGATGATACTGTTACCGAGACACATATAAAAAATTTTCCAATTCAATCAACACAACTGCCCATTAGCATGAAAAGAGAAGTACCAAACGGAGGGTTTATTAAAGATGGCGACATGTACGTGCGTACAGGTAATGAAGTGATGTCGATGAGTGTATTTGATTTTGCACTCAAGGGCAAGCATAACCAGTATAATACAATGGCTGCCTGTGTAGCAGCGGCAACATTGACCATACGAAAAGATAAAATTCGGGATGCTGTTCAAAATTTTGAACAGCTCGAGCATCGTATGGAATATGTAGCCACGGTACGGGGTGTTCAATTTATCAATGATAGTAAGGCCACCAATATCAACTCAACTTGGTACGCGCTAGAGAGTATGACGCATCCTACCGTATTGATTTTAGGTGGAGTTGATAAAGGAAATGACTATTCCTTGTTGTTGGAAGGTGTAAAAGAAAAAGTGAAAGCAATTATTTGTCTGGGTGTTGATACTAAAAAAATCCATGAGGCTTTTGAAGGGGTGGTTCCTGTGCTGGTAGATACACAAGATGCAGCAGAAGCAGTACAGCTGGCATTTCGGTTGGCAACAAAAGGAGATGCCGTTCTACTCAGCCCAGCCTGTGCCAGTTTTGATCTGTTTAAGAACTACGAAGATCGAGGTCAACAGTTTAAAAACGCAGTACGCGATTTATAAGAATGGAAGCAACGAAGGACATACGATTAGGTGAATTAAGAAACAGTTTCACAACGGACCGTTTGTTACAAAAAACAAAGGGCGATAAAGTGATTTGGGCATTGGTAGTTGTTTTAACCCTTGTTTCGCTTTTAGCGGTTTATAGTGCAACTGGGTCATTGGCTTATAAATTTTACAAAGGCAATACGGAGGTTTATCTGTTTAAGCAAGTGGCCTTTATTCTGGGGGGCTTGTTGGTTATCTATTTTGCGCATTTGGTTAATTATACCTTTTATTCAAAAGCAGCACGAGTTGTATATCTGCTTTCTATCCCCCTATTGATTTATACTTTATTTTTTGGCGTTACGATGAATGAAGGAAGTCGATGGATACGCCTGCCATTGATCAATATGACCGTGCAAACTTCTGACTTGGCCAAATTAGCACTCTTCATGTATCTGGCACGTTTACTGAGTAAACGACAAGAGATGATCAAGGATTTTCGACAAGGTTATCTCATGGTAATTTGGCCAGTGGCTGTTACTTGCTTATTGATTGCTCCGGCTAACTTATCGACCGCTTTATTATTAGGAGCCAGCTGTCTATTACTCTTGTTCATCGGCAGAGCCAATACCAAGCATTTGTTACTAACGATTGGCCTGGCTATGATTCCTATTTTAATGCTTATTGGGGCAGCCGTATATCAACATCAGCAAGAAGAGCCTGATGAAATAGTCGCAACACCAATTAAGAAGGAGGAGGGAGCGTTAACGCGAAGAGTAGATACCTGGATTAATCGCGTGGAGAGTTTTATCTATGGTAGTGATGATGTCAATACAGATGCATACCAGGTTAATCAGGCAAAAATTGCAGTTTCTAAAGGTGGGTTGTTAGGAGTAGGACCTGGTAACAGTACTACCCGGGATTTTTTACCACAAGCCTATAACGATTTTATCTACGCAATCATCATCGAGGAGTATGGATTAGTGGGGGGAGCTTTTATGGTATTTATTTATCTCGTTTTTCTATATCGGTGTATTCGCATTTTCAAACGTTGTCCGTTTGCATTTGGTGCGTTTCTGGCACTTGGATTAAGTTTTACACTAGTCATACAAGCATTGGCTAATATGGCGGTAACAGTAAATCTCTTTCCAGTAACGGGGGTGACACTACCCCTGGTGAGTATGGGAGGGAGTAGTTTCATTTTTACTTGCCTCGCTATTGGAATCATTTTGAGTGTGGCACGAAATGTGGAACAGTTGGAAGGAAAAAATAAAGAAGAACAAGCAAATGCAGCAGCTGCATGAGTAAAAGAATGATCATAGCAGGAGGTGGAACGGGGGGACATATTTTCCCGGCATTAGCAATTGCGGGTGCCTTGAAAAGAATGGATGCCTCACTCGAACTGCTATTTGTTGGTGCTAAGGGAAGAATGGAGATGGAAAAAATTCCGCAAGCTGGTTACACGATCGTTGGATTAGATATCGCCGGGTTTGATAGAAGTTCATTGGTAAAAAACATCGGATTGCCTTGGAAGCTTTTGAAAAGTTTCTGGCAGGTCCGACAAGTCTTTAGGCAATTTCGTCCGCATGCTGTATTAGGGGTGGGTGGATATTCCAGTTTTCCTGTGGTACGCTATGCACAGACTGCTGGGATTCCAAATTTTTTGCACGAAGCCAATTCATATGCCGGTCGATCCAACCAACTCTTGGCAAAAAAAGCCACACAGATTTTTGCAGGAGTAAAAGGGTTAGAAAAGTTCTTTCCTTCTGCTAAAGTTTGTTACACGGGGAATCCAGTTCGTACTTCCATTGTACAATCTACGGTTACCACGGAAATGGGCCGCTTACATTTTGGCTTAAACCCTGCTGCTAAAACCTTATTAGTCGTGGGTGGGAGTTTAGGTGCCCGTTCAATCAACAAAGCAATTGAGGCAGGATTGAGTCAATTGGTTGAGGCCGGGATTCAAGTTATATGGCAAACCGGTAAGCATGATGCAGCGCGTTTGTCTACGCTCATGCAACGTTTTAAAGGAGTTTGGGTGGGCACTTTTATTCAGGATATGGAATTTGCCTATGCGGCCGCCGATTTGGTAGTGGCTCGAGCAGGAGCACTCACGGTAGCTGAATTAGCAGTGGTAGGAAAGCCTGCTGTTTTTGTTCCATTTCCATTGGCTGCAGAGGATCATCAGACTGCTAATGCCAGACAGTTGGTTACGCAACAAGCTGCTGAAATGGTACCGGATAGCGAGGCGCAACAAACATTAGTAAATGTGGTGTTGAATTTGATTATGGATAAAGAAAAGCTCTTGCATATGCAAGAGCAATTGAGACCGCTAGGAATCAAAGATGCAGATCAACGGGTAGCTGTTGAAATAATGAAATGGATAAACGCATGAGAAAACCTTTTATTGATACAAGTTTAATGACTGTTCCTTTTGCGGGTGCAGCCGGTATCAAGGAGGCATGCTTCATTGGTATAGGTGGAATTGGGATGAGTGCTTTAGCGCGTTTCTTTTTGGAGCAGGGAGTAGCGGTGAGCGGCTATGATAAAACACGCACTGCACTAACGGTACAATTAGAGGAAGCTGGTATGCAAATTCACTATGAAGACAGTTTAGAATATTTGTCGCGTAGTGCCGACATAGTAGTCTATACTCCGGCTATACCAGCTGATCACAAAGAATTGAATTGGTATCGCGAAAATGGCTTTACTGTTTACAAACGAAGTGATCTGCTACAGCGAATTACAGATAATTCTTTGAATATCTGTATTGCAGGAACGCATGGAAAAACAACTACTAGTACCCTGGTGGCACATATTCTACGCTATAGTGGAATGGGTTGTAATGCATTTTTAGGAGGAATTGCCAGTAATTATGGAACCAACTATTGGAGTAGTGCTACTAACTGTTGCGTAGTTGAGGCCGATGAATACGACAGAAGCTTTTTGAAACTACGACCCCATATTGCATTGATTACCGCTATGGACGCGGATCATCTTGATATTTATGGAACTCCTGAAGCAATGGAAGAGGCATTTCTTGCTTTCAGTGCCTTGATTGCACCGGAGGGATTTTTATTATATAAAAAGGGATTGAAGCGAGCAGCTGAATTACGCGCTACTCAACAATTGAGCTATCACCTTCGGGATACAGCAGCCGATTGTAAATCAGTTGGCTTGCGTGTACAAAATGGCGCATATCGATTTGATGTTGCAGTAGGTGAAGATTTGTTAGCCGGATTTCAATTGCATATGGGCGGATTGCACAATGTTGAAAATGCGGTAGCTGCTATCTCTATTGCTTGGTTATTAGGAATTGAGGTAGAAAAAATAAAAGAAGCGATTGCCAATTTCAAAGGGGTACAAAGAAGATTTGAGCTGATTTGGCAGGGCGAACAGGTTGTACTTATTGATGACTATGCACATCACCCTGCCGAATTAAGGGCATTATTGGAGGGGGTTCGTTCATTACATGGTGATACACCTTGTACTATCTTTTTTCAACCCCATCTCTATACACGTACCCGTGATCTGGCTCTAGAATTTGGAAATGCATTGGATGAGGCTGATGAAGTGGTGTTGTTACCAATTTATCCTGCTCGGGAAATGCCCATAGCAGGTGTGCAGAGTGAATTGATTGCTGCACATATTCATAAAGCGGCTGTACGTGTTCTTCCTAAAGAAGAGGTGGTAGGCTGGATTACGAAAGACCTGAGTAAAAATGAAAAACAAAAAAAAGTTTATATCACAGCAGGCGCTGGAGACATTGATCAACTCTTGCCTTCCCTACAACAATTATTAAGTACATCGTGCAACTAAAAAAGACCATACAACGTATTTTATTCATACTGTTCTGGACTGGAATCGGAACGGGAATGATTTTACTCCTAGGCGCAGCGATTGGAAGAAGAAATCAAGAGCGGTTTCGCGATTATACCATCGAGATAAAAGGGCAATACGGGGGCTCATTTTTAAACGAGGACTCGATTGAACGATTATTACGTCAACATACAGAGGGAGTCAAAGGGGAGTTACTGTCTGTCCTGAAATTGAGAAAAGTGGAGGAGGGGTTAAAGCAACATCCTTGGATTCGGGGGGCACAACTTTATTTTGATAATAAGGACATTCTTCATGTGGGTATTACTGAAAAGACGCCAGTAGCCCGATTGTTTACACAAGCTGGACAGTCGCTATATCTAGATGAATTAGGTCTGCCCATGCCATTAGCGATGCATCGCACAGTAAAAGTACCCGTATTTACTGGTCTTCCTGATCAATCAGCAGGTAAAGCAAAGGATAGTTTATTCTATCTGCGTATTCGTGATATGGCACAGCAAATTGTACTGGATAGCTTTTGGTCTGCTCAAGCTGCACAGTTTGATCGCTTACCCGATGGCAGTTGGGAAATGATTCCTGTGATTGGTAACCATGTGATTCGATTACAGGATGGTGAAGACTTTCAGCTACAACTCAAAAAGTTAATGCTGTTCTATAAACAAGTATTGGTGAAAACAGGATTTGATCGCTATCGGGTGATTGATCTCCGATTTAATAACCAAGTAGTGGCTTCTCATGGTGCAGCAACTCGTGTAGATTCTATTCGGCTTCGTCGCAGTGTAGAGCAGTTGCTGGAGCAATCTCGTGCAGCCGAATTAGATACGGTTATCCGCTATTTGCCTAAGCCATTACAACCCTTATTGCCCGATGATACAGTTTCTGTCACGACTGAAATGAAAAATAGTTTACCGCTTGATTC
>VFQT010001015.1_pt1 | contig 36851 bp, 36 predicted proteins | sample 3512381 | NCBI WGS metagenome assembly VFQT01 (sample SAMN10412376, study PRJNA504923) | tailings metagenome | isolation source: Relicate 2 Philex TSF3 active mining site | place: Philippines: Tuba, Benguet | collected 2017-08-29 | reverse complement strand
GGAACATCTCCTTATTGATTCAGAGAATCAACCTATTTCGATCATTGAATTGCCTGCAGGAACTTATTTTATTATTCTTGATAACAGTTCGGAGAAACCAATACTGTTTATCAAACGCTAATCCACCTGTCAACAATTTCAGTATTTTATCTATTTTCGTGTCAATCTGTGTTGCCACCTAATAAATTACTGATCTGTTTTAATGACTGACGTATTGGATAAACCAGTGGCATTAAGCTACAATAATGGGAAACTATTCCCTCAGAATGGTATTTTTTCATCCTACTTTGTATTAGCCGCTTCCCTGCTTTGCTTTGTTAAAGGCGCCTGGTTCGTTGGTTTGCCTTTGTTAATTCTATCGAGCCTTGTGCTTTTATCCAACCAAGGTGTTCGAATTCAAAATGACGGCTCTCATTTTATTGAATTCACGAATTATTTTGGATTTATCCAACAAAACAGGAGTTTTCAAACCAAGGACTGGACCTATATCACTGTACTACCAGGAAAAGCAACTACCACCATGTTTAGCCGGTCCACGAATTACACCAATCAAACCAATTATTTCTATCAAATCTGTTTGCTTAATCAACGATACGGGCATAAAAAAGAACTGATTAAATTATCATCGAGATCGGAAGCCGAAGCGCTAGCTAAGTCTCTTGCACATATCATGCAGCTTACCTATTTCGAATACGATCCAGCCGTGATTCGTGCTGCTTACCGTCAGAAATTATAATTAACCCGCTGATTTACATTTGAATTAGGTAAATAAACATTGATTTAATCTTTGTTTTAAAATCGCGAAACATCCCACTTGTTGACTTTATTCTGATTAGCTGATTTTTCTTCATACTCAATACTCAACTTTTTCTTTTTAGCCAAAATCTATTAATTTTGCCGCCTCTATCCGTTCCCAATAGATCATTGCATGTTCGGAATCGAATGAAAATAATTACAAGTTGCGCCATAAATGTTAATCGGAACGGACTATCCAAAAATTGAATTTACAATTGGAAATTTGACCCTTTTAGAACCTAATGCGTTCATTGGTGATATGATCCTGTGTGCAATTGCTCTTGTTTTTGCTAAGAAAATTGCGCGTTTCCCAATTCAAACGCCCTTCTTTATTTATTGGCAAGCGTTCTTCTATGTTTTCGCATTCGGTTTTTTTGCTGGTGGTTTAGGACACTTACTTTTCCATTACTGGGGAATCCCTGGAAAGTTTGCTTCTTGGTATTTTGGAATACTTTCAACAACGTGTATCGAATTAGCGATGGTATCTGTTCATCCGAACGACCAATTAAAAAAACCGCTTAAAACCGCTGTAATTGTTCAATTAATAATGGCATTGTTGGTGCACTCAGGAATTTTGATGTTTGCAGACCTAAATTTAGATCCTACAAAAGGAATGCTCATTCCAACTGGTCATGCAACAATTGGTCTGGGAATTATGCTGGGATTCCTGGGTTACTTCTATCACAAAAAGATAGATGCTTCGTTTCGTTTCCTATGGATCAGCAGCCTAGTTCTAGTACCTGCAACGGTTATACAGGCTCAAAAGATCAATTTCGCACAATGGTTTGATCGCAACGATCTAAGTCATTTGCTATTGGTTTTCTCTTTGTTCCTCTATTATCAAACAGTTAAGGAATTTCAGGAAAAACAGTTCATTGGAGCAATTTGATGCATGAGTCTATTTGTCGGATTCTGCCATTCTTCTATTTTTAAACAAAATTTATTCGATGAAAACAGTTTTTGTATTGGCTCTTTTGGGGGCTTTTGGTTTAGGATTCGTGTTCAATGATCAGTTAATTGATCAAGATGATGACAAACAAAAACCAGAAAAACCACTCACTTTGGGTGCCTTTTCGGTTAGTTTAAACGTGAAGGATCTTGAGAAATCGAAAGCTTTTTACGAAAACATGGGCTTTCGCCAGTCTGGTGGAGACATCAAACAAAACTATGTGATCATGAAGAACGGAAACTCCTTGATTGGTCTTTTTCAAGGTATGTTTGAAGAAACCATGCTAACCTTTAATCCGGGATGGGACGAGAATAAGAAAATGCTCAAGAAATTTGATGACGTACGCGTGATCCAGAAGCATTTAAAGAGCAAAGGTGTTCCTATGATCCAAGAAGCGAGCGATACAACTACGGGCCCGGCCTATATCCTATTCGCTGATCCGGATGGAAATGTGATCTTGATAGATCAACATCGATAACACCAGGTATGTCATCTACTAATAAGTATTGTCAGAGTTGTGGCTTCCCACTTAAACGTGACAAAAATGGCGGAGGAACTGAAAAGGATGGTAGCTTGAGCACCCAATATTGTTCCATGTGCTATCAAAATGGTGCTTTCACAACGCCGCCAGAAATAGACACTGCTAAAAAAATGCAAGCTTACTGTATCGCAGAAATGCGTAACGATGGTTACGGTCGCTTTTTCGCGTGGTTAGCCACACACGCCATTCCGAAGTTGGATCGCTGGAAATGATCTACTAAGATATTGGTCAATCCAACAACTGATCCTCATCCAGATTTTCGCCTGGCAACTCGAGTGCTTTTACATCCTGCACCGCATTCCCGGCAATTCCTTTAACGGAACCGTACATATCAACCGTATTGTTGATCACTTTCTCCAGTTGTTTTTCGCGTTGCTTCCAAATACGCATCATGGATCTCTTTTCGCTTTCCAGATCTGCTTTCATCTGCGAAAAGGCCTCTACAATTGCTTCTACTTGCATACGGAAGGTTGAACTCGTCAGGAAATCATAAAGCAAACTCATTTTGTCGCCTTTGTTCTCTTGTGAAGCTACCACATTACTCCACTGAATCACAGATTCTCTCAAAACAGCACTCAGTCCTTTGAATTCTTCAAAAGTACAGACCCAAACTCCATCACGCATTCCCATGCGCTCCATGTCAGAAGGCATCACCTCGGTAACCAACACACCAATATCGGCGCTCTTTTCGCGAATATCTGCTTTGAACTTTTCGATCCAACTCGGCTGAAAGTCCTTGGTTCGCTTGGATTCATAATAGATCGTCCCGCAATTCTGACGAGAACGCGTGTGTACAATTTGGATGCAGTCACCCCCACGTGCTCCTTTCTTGATCTCTTCTATCGTATCCAAGGGGAATTGTGATGCCAACCATTCTTCAATTGCAAGCTCTTGAACTTCACCTTGCAACTGCATAGAACCTTGCTCTTGCTTACGTTTCATTTCTTCGGTAAGCTTCTTCTGATCTTCCAACTGCTTTAGCAATTCTTTTACTCGTAATTCATTACGTTCTTCTTCCGAGCGACGAATTTTTTCTTTTTCTTCCTGTAATTGCTGATTCAATTGACGCATAGCTTCGGCCTGAACAGCCTCTTTCAACTCTTCCTTCTCGCGTTTCAAGCGTTCAATTTCGGCCTTCGTGCGACTCAACTCTTTGATCTGTTCCGATTTTTCGTTCAATTCTTTCTGAAGCACATCAAATTGCTCTGCCTGTTCCGAAGCCAATTTTTGCTTCAAACGATCTTCCAGAAGTTTGCGTTCTTCCTTCAATTTTGCTTCAAAACGTTCTTGAAATAGCTCGTTTTCGCGACGTTTCTTCTCTTCAAACTCTTCTTTTTCACGTACTAACTGTTCTTGCTTCTTCAAAAACTCGTCACGCGTTTGATTCAATTGCGCTTGATATTTCTTTTGGATCTCCTCCTCCAGTTGGTGAGAAAGAATGTCGTTAACATCGATTACGGTTCCGCAATTTGGACAATGGATCTGATTCATGAGATTGAGTGAAAGTTTAAAATTACTCGATAAATTGACGGAATTCAAGTGTTCTTTCTCAAAGTTTTCCACGTTTTTCAGAAAAACTAAGCGTTGTCATTTTTTCGTAGTTTTAATGAAACTAGATTCGTACAAATTAAACGAGTATGCTGAAGCACGAAAAAGCACCTAAGATTACCTTTTTGGGCGGTGCAGGAACGGTTACCGGATCCAAGATCCTCATCGAAGTAGGAAACAAACGCGTACTGGTCGATTGCGGATTGTTCCAAGGTTTAAAGGAATTGCGCTTGATGAATCGCGCAGATTTCCCGATAGATCCGGAGTCGATTGACGCCATTATCTTGACACATGCTCATTTGGATCACTGCGGTTACATCCCACTTCTTGTTAAAAAAGGATTTAAAGGAACCATCCATTGTACTTACCCAACTGCTGAATTGACAGAGATCATTTTGAAAGATTCCGCAAAGATCCAGGAAGAAGATGCTGAACGCGCAAATTCGCACCACTACTCCAAGCACGATAAAGCAGAACCTTTGTACACGGTGCAAGATGTATTTGCTAGCTTACCACTTTTTGAAGGTCATGCATTGAGTGAATGGGTGATCGTGAATGAATACATCAAATTTGAATTCTTGAACAGTGGTCACATCTTAGGTGGAGCCTTCGTAAACATGATCATTAACGGTCGAAAAGTTGTTTTCTCAGGTGACATTGGCCGCTTGGATCCCATGTTGCTATACCCACCTAAAGTTATGAAGGAGGCAGATTACATCGTACTTGAATCAACTTATGGTGACCGCAATCACGAAATCGAGAATGTCAAAGAAGAATTACTGGACGTAGTAAATGACGCGCATCTGCGTGGGGGGATTCTGATGATCCCAACTTTTGCGGTTGAAAGAACGCAGGAGATTATTTACTTGTTACATCATTTGAATCAGGAAGGCAAACTACCAAAAATGCCGATCTATTTGGACTCTCCGATGGGAATCAATGCGTCGAACGTTTACGGCCGCTACCCGGACTGGCAGCGAATCGCCGAATACGAATTGTCACAAATGTTCCAGGATGTGATCTTCATCAATGATGTAGAGCAATCCAAAGCTATGGTTGCCGATAAAAGACCAAAGATCATCTTGGCCGGTAGTGGTATGATTGAAGGTGGGCGAATCTTACATTACTTGAACACGCACATTGACAATCCGCAAGACACCTTACTTTTTGTTGGATATCAAGGTGAAGGAACTCGTGGAAGAGCAATCCGCGAAGGAGCAACTGAGATCAAGTTCTTTGGCGAATTTAGACGCGTGAGATGTAATATTCGCAGTATCGACTCCCTTTCTGCGCATGCTGATCGCAACGAAATGATCACTTGGTTGAAACACTTCAAAGATGCTCCAAAAGCAATTTTCCTGAATCACGGGGAACCTCATCAAAGTGATGCCCTGCGGGTGAAGATCGAACACGACTTAAAATGGAAAGTGCTTATTCCTAAACTTCAAGAGAGTTTCTATCTGGATTAATAAATGAGATTTTGCAAGTTGATTTGTAACCAATGGGAGTTCGATCGTTTCCCGATTAACTCCCATTTCCAAATCAACATTTATGAAAACGTCTCTCCTTTCTCAAAAGTTGCCTTACGTTATTATTGCACTTTTGTCCTTTTTGTTCTTCTTTCAAAATCAAGTTTTCGGACAGGATTGTAAATCGCAAGTAATCTTGATCCTGGAAAACATCAATGGAGGAATTTACGCCAATCAATCCGTGGAGTTAAAACCTCTAAGCGGTGGTAAATCATATACAACTACAAGCGACAATACCGGAACTGCCACTTTTGAAGTGCCTTGCGGAGTTACTTTTTCCATTCACATATCCAATTACACCCGAAAACAAGAGATCACATCTCCAGAAAATCCGGGTTCATACGCCAAGCGCAAGTTCAGCTATGAGCCGAATATGGTTCAGAAACAGGCGTATTTTGCCATGAACGATACCGAAAAACAACAAACGGATGCTTTTGTGAAATCACTTCCTGATACCACGCGCTTCATGAATGGAACAATGGTGAAACCAGTGAACATGGATCCGTATGTTACCTACACCATTTCCATAAAAGATCTGGATGACAAGCCTTTGGTTAACGAAACTGTGATCATTACCGGTACGAAACGCGGCAAGAACTTCAAGGGAAAAACGAATGCGAAAGGACAATTATTGGTTTATCTTCCGAAAGGAGATGAATACATGGTTCATTTCTTGTACCAGCGCGATTTCCGCAAACAGGATGTGGAGTATTCGAAAGGCGTCGTGAATGCCGGAATGAACATCTCCTACATGGGCACAGCAGAATATTTACGTCGTAAAAAAGCAGAAGAAGAGCGTATTAAGGCCGAAGAGAAGCGTTTACTGGAAGAAAAATTGGCCTTTGAAAAATGGTGTAAAGAAGAACGCATTTCCGTTGAAGAGGGAATGAGACGACGCTTGAAAGAATCCAGTGGATCAGGAGACGATCAGGTGGTGACAAAAGTTTTGATCCGGAACAAATGGTCGGAAAAACTCATTGTTTGCGACTTAACCGGAAGTATGGATCCATACGCTAATCAATTGGCTGCTTGGTACCAATTGAATGTTAAACTGGAACCCAACCTGCAATTTGTCTTTTTCAATGACGGTGATCAAAAATCTGACGCTCAAAAAGTGATCGGAAAAACCGGAGGCATTTATTACCAAAAAGCGAAAGGCTTGGATTCATTGATCTACTTAATGTCGCGCGTACGAGCTAATGGAAACGGTGGCGATTGTGCAGAAAACAACATGGAGGCTCTTATCAAAGGAGTTAAAATGGCAAATCCCTACAAAGAACTCGTGATGATCGTAGATAACAACGCACCCGTTAAAGACATTTCCCTTCTCAAAGAGTTTAACAAACCTGTACACATCGTTTTATGCGGTGCTAATGACGGATTTGTTTTGGAGGATTATCTTCTTATTGCCTGGAAAACAAAAGGTAGTATCCACACGATGGAGGAAGATCTTACGAAGATCGCCGCTATGTCGGAGGGAGAAACGATCGTGGTTGGCGGTATTGTCTACAAGATCATGGGAGGACAATTCGTACGCATTACTAAATCCTGATCAATACAGCGGTTTTTGTAAAAAGTAATTCTGAAACCAGAGTTTGAAAGCGGGATCCAGGAAATCCCACCTTCCGTGGTGTTCATGGATCACATCCAGATTCATCAGTACGCGACGGTTCTTGACAACATTTGCGGATGTCCCCAGCTTATATGTATCGATGATCTCTACCGAAGTTAATTTTTCTTCCTGATTAGCGATTGCCTTCAACAAATTCAACTGTCCGCGACTGAGAGATTCAACCTCGCGCTGGTAAAATGGTGAATTGGTTGCAATGAGTTCTTTTAACGCTTCTTGCAAATTGATTAACGTTACTTTCTTAGTGCTTTTTTGCCAGGTATAATGCGCCAATTGCTGGACATACCAGGAGTGATCATCCATCCATTCAGGGATCAATCTCGCTAGCTCAGGAGTTAGTTGCTTTTTGCCGTCCTCAAACTTACGCAAAATGAAATCCACCCATTTTTCACGTTTAATCTTTTCGAGTAAGATAACCTCTCCAAAACGGTAAAATGGTTTGGAAGGATTACTGAATATATCTGCCATCATATGTCTGCGACTACCGTACAAACAATAGGTCACCAATTTCTGTCGTTGCCAGACTGCTCGCATGCTTTTTTCCATTTGTTCGTATTGATCAAATGAGGCCAAATTCTGGAATTCATCCAGACAGATAAGGTACTTCACACCTTTATCCCGAGCGATGCGTTCCGGTAAGTCCAAGATTTCATCGCGGTATTTGCGGATCTCTTTCCAGTCAAAAGTGATACTGAAATCAACTTTTGGATTAAGTCCTATCGATAACTTTGGAACCAACTGTTGAAAAAAGTCCTTTCCTGCTCGCATCCAATCTTCCCATTTTGTAGACGACGCTTTGATCACTTCGCGGGCAAATAATTCTAAAAACTCCTCTTCACTACTGGCTGAAAACAAGTCAATGGATACCACACAAATCTTTGAGTTTTTCTGGCGAACATCCAATATCAATTTTTCTACTAGAGAAGATTTCCCCCATCTTCTCGGTGATATGAGCATCGAATTTATACCATTGAGCATGTTACTATACAAGCGCTCTAAGTCTTGTTCGCGATTCGCAAATGAACCTTTACTAACAGTCGTTCCGAATACAAAAGGTGAATGTTCCATTTCAATCCATTTGAACAAAGATACCATTATTTCTCAAATCTTTCCAATCGGTAACTTTCTAATTAGTAAGTTTCTATTCAGAAAGTAAATGAATGCTCAAAAAACGTTATTTTTGATACACAAACTCGTCACATGCAAACAGCACTAACAGCAGGAGATCTGGACTTTTTCGAAACTATTGTAGGGACAAGAATGTTGATCGGAGAGCATATCGATGCTCACTATGCATCGGATCACACCGAAGATTTTGTTTATTATCCATCGGTTGTACTCAAGCCGGAAAATACAGAGGAGGTTTCGGCAATCATGCGTTATTGCTACGAAAAAGACCTCATCATCACTCCTTCTGGTGCGCGCACAGGACTCAGTGGAGGCGCATTGGCAAATCATGGTGGTGTCTTGTTGAGTTTGGAGCGCATGAATCGGATCCTGGAGATCGATGAACAAAATCATCAAGTCATTACAGAGCCAGGTGTGATTACGGAAGTTTTACAAGCGGCTGTACGCGAGAAAGGATTGTTTTACCCGCCGGACCCTGCATCAAAAGGCTCCTGTTTCATTGGAGGTAATATTGCCGAAAACTCCGGCGGACCTAAAGCGGTAAAATACGGCGTCACAAAAGATTGGGTCTTGAATTTAGAGATCGTTCTGCCCAGCGGAGAAGTGATGTGGACGGGTGCAAATGTGATCAAAAATGCAACAGGTTACAATTTGACACAGCTGATCATTGGAAGTGAAGGGACTTTGGCAGTGGTAACCAAGATCGTTCTTAGATTAATTCCACATCCTACTCACAACTTATTGATGTTAGTCCCGTTTCGCAGAGGAGAAGAAGCCTGCGAAGCGGTTGGTAAAATTTTCATGGAAGGTGTGATTCCAAGTGGCTTGGAGTTCATGGACAGGGACGCGATCTTATTCACCTTACCATTTGTGGATGATGCTCCCAACATGTTGAAAGACGACCACGATGCACATTTGCTGATCGAGGTAGATGGCTTTGACCCGGATGTACTAATGCAGGAATGCGAAAAGATAGTAGCTGTAGTTGAAAACTTCGATATTGACGAAATACTTTTTGCAGAAACAGAAGCTCAAAAAGATGGGTTGTGGCGACTACGCCGTAAGATCGGGGAAAGCGTGAAATCACATTCTGTTTACAAAGAAGAAGACACTGTCGTACCCCGCTACGAATTGCCAAAGCTATTGCGAAAAGTAAAAGCTTTATCTCAGCAATACGGATTCACTCCGGTTTGCTATGGTCATGCTGGTGACGGCAACTTGCACGTGAACATTGTCAAAGGCAACATGACTGACGAACAATGGAACACACAACTAACTGAGGCTATACGGGAATTATTCCAAGAAGTGGTTCGATTAGGGGGAACACTTAGCGGGGAACACGGGATTGGGTTGGTACAACGACCATACATGGACATTGCTTTCGAGCCGCACACCTTGGAATTGATGAAGGCTATTAAACGTGTTTTTGACCCAAAGAACTTATTGAATCCCGGGAAAATATTTCCGGATTAATTATTCCAATACTGTCCATCACCACTTTTCATTTGGTGATAAGATCTACTCAGATAAGCCAGCAAGATCCGCATAGCATCAAAAGCTTCCTCCGTTTCAGCAGAGATCTCTTTCTTTTGCAAACGCATCAGTAGCTTCATGTATAAGGCTTGAAAGCAAACTTCCAGATGATTCTTGTCCTTTAGATTGGAATGCTCCATAAAGTCCTCGATGTATGGCAGTGCCCGATTGTACAACTCGCGGTATTTCTCATCATTTACCACTCCTAACAAGGAGTTGTGTAAATAGGACAATTCAACCAACACCTCCTGTAGCTCAATACGGTGACCTGTCTCAGTGATCTTTTCAGATTGCATATCACGGATCAGCCCAGCATACCATTGTCGGTATTGTTCCAAATAAGCTTTATCCGGAAGTTGAGGTGTTACGAAATGTGACATGATCTTATCCAGATCGAACTGATAAGCGCGAATCACATCTTCAATCTGATACATGTACAAAATGTACTCTGCAATATTTTCGTTCAGCTTTTGACGTGCAATCAGCATGCTTATTCTCCCATATCTTTTTTCAACTGCTCTTGCTCGTTGTTCAAGAAATCGATGAAACTTTTCGTAACATCCATCTGACCGTTGATATAATTGATCTGTCCACCCGAACCATGGATCAACAACAAATCGATCTTGTATTTTTCACAGTACTTTTTTCCTGCAGCTTCAATCTTCTTCGAAATGGCCGTTAAGACGTCAGCAGTTTCTTTTTCCAACTTAGCCCCTTCTTGTTGCTGATATTGCATGAACTGTTCCTTTTTGCGCAACAATTCATTTTCCATTTTTTGCAATTCATCACCACTTGCCGTTCCATTTTTGATGTGATTTTGGAAACGTTGCTCCATATCGATGATCGCTTTCTGTCGATTCATTAAAATCTGCTCCAGATTTTTTCCTTTCGCAGTAATACGTTCGTCTTGGGATTTGTAATAATCAAATCCTGTACGTAAGCTATCTGAGTAATAGTAAGCGATCTTCAAACCATCAGTTTTAACAATCGGAACATTCGGTGCTTGCTCCTCTTTTTTCTCAGGTTTCTTTTCACCACAGGCTACTGCCACAAAAAGTACGATCAATGGGAATATTAGTCGATTCATGCTTCGTTTTTTTGTTGAAATGCCGCTTCCCAATCTTCACGCATTGCTATGAAGCGTTGCAAAGTGTTTGTCAGCAATTCAGGAGTTATCATATTTTTTACTTCATCCAGACTCATCACATCTGTTTCCGCTATTTTGTAAGTTTGTTCAAACTGACCCAATTCAATTTTCACCATGTATTTTCCATTGTAGGAATGGATTTGGATCTTGTATCGTGGATGCGGAATTTCTGCAACAATTCTCATAGTTCACAAAAATACACTTTTTGGCGATGTACGAAAATGGACAAAAAAAAAGAGGCCTAAGCCCCTTCGTGTCTATTCGTTATGCAACGATAACATCGGAATCGTTGTATTCTCTAAATTCAAACGGTACACGCACCATGAAGGCATAGTCCTGTCCAACTTCGTACATATCTTCATCGGATTTTCTATAGTACCATTCCACTTGGGCATCCAGTCCTTTATCTACCAACTCGTTTAGTTTGTACAACAAGAACAAAATGCGCTTGGACGAAGTAATATTGAAATATTCCAAATCAATTTTAACCAAGGTATTATCGTTTGGCTGACGCATATAACCGTCGAACCAATCCAATACCATTCCCCAAAAAGCTTCAGGATCATCCGGGATTGATCTCCCGCGAATCTCCATCACACCAGTAACCGGGTTAAAATTTATCAAGGGTGTATGTGCACCTGCTTCAATGTGTAAAGCTTCCATTCTTCACTTTCTACAGCGCAATTTGTGAATTATTTTCCAATTCAACAATCTTTTTCTACGAATAAGAACGTTTTTTCGACCAATAGGGTCTTTCTATACCTCACAATTCCAATTTGTTGGCTAAACAGATTATTTTCTCTTAATATTTATGAAAATCAAGCAGTTGAACTATCGGTTTCTCGATAATTCGATTTAGTTCCCACCCAATTTCTGAACAAATCTCATGTAGCAGTCTTTTATGGGCAAACCCATACCCTCCTACTACGCCCAATTTGCGTTTATCCGCATGCACTTGAGGCAAATACAATTCGAAAAACTGAATTAAATTATTTCGATGGATCCAGTCCAAGTTCAGATCACTCGCTTTCTTGGATAATCTTGCCAATTGCTGTATGGCATCTGGGGCGGAAAGCATCGTCATTAGCTCGTCTTTCTGAAAACGACTCACTACTTCCTCTGGCATTTCCGAATTTTCTTGCAGCAATTTTTGGGTAAGCAATTTCCCAAAATAAAATCCACTACCCTCATCACCAATCAAAGGACCAAATCCTCCATGACGAGCAACTATTTCTTGCCCATCATATTCCATGCACACACTTCCGGTTCCTAAAATAGCTGCAACTCCTTTTTGCGTCCCCCATAATGCTCTGCACGCACCCAGAGTATCCGGATAAACTTCCATATCTTCAAAACCGAACTGTTGGAGAAATGTTCTTACGCGTTCTTGGTTTGCGATTCCACTGCAACCTGCCCCGTAGAATACAACCCGATGATCCTGAAATTGCTCCAATTGATCCTTCCAATCTTTCATTTCTTGTACACTCAGATCTGAAAGTCTACGCGGATGCAAACTCCCTCCTTCAAATATCACAGTATCACCGGTAGAACCAAAAGAGGTTTTCGTTCCGCCTGAATCAAAAACAAGTGTCATTTTACCCATTGCTTCAAAAATACCTAAAATGTGGTATTGTACCCCCCATCCTGCAAACCTACTTTTGCCTTAATTTAAAATTATTCTAAATAATATGAAATTCTATACATATATTGGTGTTATTGCTACAGCCGTTGCGGTTTCATCTTGTAAAAAAGAAGGATGTACCGACCAAAATGCATTAAACTATAACGACAAAGCAAAAAAGGATAACGGAACTTGTATTTATTACAACATTCCGAGCACCTACGCTTTTACAGACGATGCAGGAAATAGCACCGTTGACTATTCTGGTCAAACTGATCGCTTGAATCATCTACGTGAAATGATGACTTATATCGAGACTGGTATGAATAATACCTTGGATGCTCAGGTACTTCGTCATATGTTTGCGAATACAAACGGAAATGGAAATGGAGCTTTTACTTTTACTTCCTCACGACAATTGCAGAATAAGTGTTTCGCGCTTGACACTGCAATGATCCTTTCCTATTTTGATGAAGTCGCCACAGCAAGTGGATTCAACACGCAAGCAGCAGCGAACGGTCAAGCCGGAACTCTGACTTCAGGATCATCAACTTATTTATTTGCTGCAAACGGTTTCGAATATCCAGAATTGATCGAAAAAGCGGTCATGGCGGCTGTTTTTAAATATCAGGCATTGAATGTGTATTTAGGATCAACAAATATGGCCGCTGACAACACAACACCAGTTGCCGGACAGTTTTACACGCAATTAGAACATTATTGGGATGAAGCATTCGGATACTTTGGAGTTTCAACTGACTTCCCAACTACTTTACCAACTGATTTCTGGGGAAAGTACTGTAATTCTCAAAATGCGACTTTAGGCTCTAACGCCAAAATGATGGACAACTTCTTGAAAGGACGCGCTGCCATTGCTGCAAACTACACTTCCGACAAAGACGCTTGTATTCGCACCATAAAGGAAACATGGGAAAACATTTCGGCCTATCAAGCCATGCGTTACTTAGACCTTGCGGCTCAAAATTTCGGTACCGATCAAGCAAAAACGCTCCATGTATTGAGTGAGGCTTATGGCTTTATTTATGCCTTACGCTTCGCTCCTCTTGAAACACGCAATTTGTCTACCGCTCAAGTTGACGCTTTATTGAACCAATTCGGAACAAACTTGTGGAATATCTCTCTTCAAGATATTCAATCGATTAAAAGTACTTTAGACGCAAATTACTAGGATCATGAAACGCATTGCACTTTTTATTGGAATCTTTATGTTACCGTTGAGCATGATGCTTTCATGTAAAGACAAGAATAAAGATGAAGACGAAACTTTTGACAAAGGTCCAATTCTCACGAATCTGGCGGACAACTATATCTTGCCCGGATATATTGATCTGAATGACAAGATTGGTGCATTGCAAACGGCTTGGAATACTTTTCAGGCGGATCAAAGTCAGTCTAATTTTGACATGGTAAAAGGAGCTTGGGAAACAGCGAACATTAGCTTCCATCGTATCAAGATCATGGATTTTGGTCCGGCGGCTACCGTTGGTTTGCACGCTGCATTAGGGACTTTCCCAGCTGATACAACACAAATCCAAAACAACATCGCTGCTGGGACTTATACGCTAACAACGGCAGACAACATCGATGCCATTGGTTTTGATGCCTTGGATTACTTGTTGTATCGATCGAATGCCTATACCCTTGTTTGTTCCTCTGCGAATACACGTGTTTATATTTCTGAAGTGATCACCAAAATGAAAACTGAAGCTCAGACGGTATTAAATGCCTGGCAAAATGGGTATCGCGCTACATTCGTTGCCGGTACAGGAACCTCCTCCACCGATGCTTTTGCCCTTTTGGTGAATGCATTTTGTAGAGACTATGAATTGGTCAAATCCATTCAATTAGGTATTCCGATTGGTATGCAGAGTCTGGGAATCCAGCAGCCGCATTATTTGGCAGCTAGACGTTCTGGATTGGGTAAAACTCTCATGATTACCAATATTCAAACTGTTTGGGATGTATTCCTCGGCATGAGTTATACCGGAAGCGACGGACAGGGCTTTGATGACTACTTAAATGCCATCGAAATGAGTTCACTGACATCAACTGTAAATTCCAGATTTGGATACATGACAAGTCATCCGAACACCTGGAGTGGAACCATTGAACAAATGATGGGAACGAACCCTACAACTTTGACTGATTTTTACAACTACATGCAAGGATCTGTAGTGTATTTAAAAACAGATATGTCATCAGCCTTTGGGGTTTTGATCACATATCAAGATAACGACGGTGATTAATCAATGGTTCAATAAACAATGGATGAGAGGTGTTTCAATTGCCCCTCTTGTTGCATTCCGCATAGTTTTCGGAGCCTTGGTACTTTTCAGCACTGCCCGATTCATGTGGAATGGTTGGGTTTATGAACTGTACATCAAACCCGTTTTTCATTTCACTTACCTCGGTTTTGATTGGGTAAAGCCATTGGAAGGCAACTGGATGTACTTGCCCTTTATATTGATGCTCATCGCGGCTTTCGGAATCATGACGGGAGCGTTTTATCGTATTTCAGCTACCATTTTTTTCCTTTGCTTCACGTATGTGGAATTGCTCGACAAAGCCAATTATCTGAATCATTACTATTTCGTGAGTCTTATGTCCTTCCTGTTGATCTGGATGCCGGCTCATCGTGATTTTAGTATTGACGCGCGTCTGAATCCATCTATCCGCAGTAAAACCATCACAAATTGGCCCATATTTTTATTGCAGTTTCAATTGGGAGTGGTTTACTTTTTTGCGGGAGTTGCCAAGCTTCATCCGGACTGGCTCTTTGAAGCACAACCCTTGAAATTGTGGCTTCAAGCGCATCGGGACCTACCAGTGGTTGGAGACTTACTCGCCAGTACTTGGGTAGCATTTGCATTTTCTTGGTTTGGTTGTATCTATGATCTGACCATACCGTTCTTTTTATCATCGAATCGCACGCGAAATTTCGCTTACCTCTTTGTTGTTGGTTTTCACTTGATCACTTGGTTGCTTTTCCCCATCGGTGTTTTTCCTTGGGTGATGATTTGCTCCACCCTGATCTTCTTCCCGCATACATTCCATGAACGACTGTTAGCTCCATTGAAAAGCTTGTTTCGCTGGAAAGAAGGTATTTCCTTTAAACCTGCTGTAACTCCTCGCAAATGGGTCTTAACCTTGATCGCTGTTTATTGTTTCGTACAAATCGCCCTTCCATTTCGCTATGTGCTTTATCCGGGAAATCTGTTTTGGACGGAAGAAGGATTCCGTTTTTCCTGGCGCGTCATGTTGATGGAGAAAAAAGGATATGCCACATTCTATGTACAAGATAGAAGTACTGGAAATCGCATTGAAATAGATAATTACCAATACCTGAGCATGCAACAGATCGATCAGATGTCGCGACAACCAGACATGATCCTCCAGTTCGCTCATTTTATTGCTGAAAAGTACGCGGATACGACGCTGCATTTCGGAACAAACTCGGTACATTTGCACCGTCCTGCTGTAGTTGCAAACGTATTTGTAACACTCAACGGTCGAACCAATCAATTATTTATACGAGATACGGTTGATCTTTCAACGAAATCTTACGATCTGAAACACCGCATATGGCTCGAACCATACAGAGATTGATCCTTATCTGCTTGTTGGCCTCATGCCAGCTGATTGCCTACGGACAAACTGTAGAGGCAACAGTTGTGGACAATAAAAATCAAGCCGTGATCGGCGTGTATGTGAGTTGTGGAAAGCAGGTCGTGCAAACAAATGAGCAAGGATTTTTCAAACTTTCTTGCTCTGAACTGGGTATTTACATCTATGGAGAAGCCATCGACTCCGTTTACTTTCCTTTAAATGGATTTGTTCCTCTTGGTGATACGTTGGTCATAACACCCAACACAAAAAATATTGAAGAGGTTGAAGTGATGCGTGAAAGACTGCATTATTTCGATATTGGGTATTTGCCGCCGATCAGAGGAGTACAAATAGCAACCGGAACCAATACGATCCTCGAGATCGAACGTCAAGGCGGAGCAAAATCAACAGGGAATCCACGAGAACTTTTTGCTAAAGTGCCTGGATTGAATATTTGGGAAAGTGATGGTGCAGGAATTCAAATGGGCGTCGGCGGCCGTGGACTAAGTCCGAATCGCTCTGCCAATTTCAATACCCGGCAAAATGGTTACGACATTTCCGCTGACGCACTTGGTTATCCGGAAAGCTATTACACGCCTCCGGTAGAAGCGCTTCATTCTATCGAGATCATTCGCGGTTCAGCCTCACTTCAATACGGAACACAATTCGGTGGTTTGATGAATTTTGTTCTCAGAGATCCACCTTTAAACACCGCTTTGGAGATCACCACCCGACAGACTGTTGGAAATTACGGCTATTTCGGAAGTTTTAACCGCATTGCTGGAACCAAAGGACGTTTTGAATACCAGGCATATTACCAATTGAAAACCGGAAATGGCTATCGCCCGAATAGTGCCTTCACTCAACATCAGGTATTTGCGCAGCTAGGTTATCATCTGAACGATAAACATCGTATTCGTTTAGAGTATACCCACATGGCGTATTTGGCAAAACAACCGGGAGGATTGACGGATCAACAATTTGAAGCAGATGCGCGGGCGAGCTACCGTAGTAGAAACTGGTTCAAAGTAGATTGGAATGTTCTGGCATTACATTACGACTGGGAGATCAAAAAGAACAAACGTTTCAATTTGCGTGCATTTGGGATGCTATCAGATCGCTATTCACTGGGTTATTTAGGCAAGATCAACACCGTTGATCCAATGGGGAAACGAGACCTCATTGCCGGAGAATTTAAAAATGCTGGAGTTGAAGCTCGGTACCTACAGGAATACGAGATCGGCAAAAAGATACGCGGAGGTGTGTTGATTGGTGCACGCTCTTACGTGGGATACACTCAAAATGCTCAAGGATTGGCATCTGCAGGTTCCGATGCTGATTTCAAATTCCAAAACCCAGGTGAACCAGAGCTTTCGGACTATAGTTTTCCGTCTCAAAACCTGGCTGGATTTATCGAAAACATTCTTTTTATTGGTGAACGATTTACCATGAATGCTGGTTTCCGTTTTGAGTACATTCGAAGCGAAGCAAATGGATACTACAAGAAATATGCGATAGCACTGAATCAGGACACCATCGGCATCTTCAAGATTTCCGAACAAAATCAGGTTCCTAGAACAGTACCACTAGCCGGAATTGGAGGATCATTCAAAACCGGTAAACGCTCTTCGTTATACACGAACTATTGCATGAATTATCGGGCGATCAACTTCAATGATATACGGGTAGCAAACGCAAATGTATTGATCGATACCTTGATCAAGGATGAATACGGTTCTACCACAGAATTGGGTTGGCGAGGCTTCGCCCTTCCCTACCTGTACATTGATGTGGCGCTTTTTCACTTATTCTATGGCGACAAGATTGGTCTTGCACCAGAAGGTGACAAAAAGATCCGAACCAACATCGGAGATGCCGTAAACTACGGTATCGAGTTTTTTGGTGAATTTGACTTTATTCGTGCTTTTCGTGATTCCAGTAAGATCGGAGGATCGGTCTTCATCAATGCGTCATACATCCAGGCAACATACGTGCGCTCACGAGAAAAAAACTATGTCGGCAATCAGGTGGAATACGTTTCGCCAGTATTAATACGCGGTGGACTTAAGATTCGCAGCAAGAATTGGCAGTTTCAAACCCAAGCATCCTACAATTCTGCGCAGTTTTCAGATGCTTCGAATGCAATAGAACCAAGTGGTGATGCCGTTATCGGAGAAATTCCCGCTTATTTCGTGGTGGATCTTTCAGCGCGCTATTCTTTCAAATATGGTTTACAATTGGAATTGGGGGTAAACAACTTATTGAACAACCAGTATTACACACGAAGAGCAACAGCCTATCCCGGTCCCGGAATCTTACCTTCAGACGGTATCACGATTTATGGTACCTTGCAGTACAAATTCAGTTTGTAGCATGTTCAACATTGACCAATTCCGCATTGAAAAAGAATTGTTTCCAGGTACTAAACGCAAATTTTCGCGTGTTTTTAAAGGTGCGTGCAAACAGACAGGACAAGCAGTATTGATCAAGTCTTGTATCAATTCCCCAAGTGCTCCACAGGTAGCGGAGCGCTTGAGACAAGAACGCAAATTCCATTTTGAAATGGCAGGAATGCCAGAAGTCTTAGCGTTCTTTGAATCTGAAAACGAAGTGATCTTAGTAAAGAAATGGCACGCAGGAATTGAGTTGAATCACTATTTATCCGGTGTTAAATCGCGTGATCGAGCCAAAGCTTTATTACCAGTTCTGGAAGCACTCGAGCCAATGTTGAAATATATCCACCAACAAGGAATCGTCCATTTAGATCTTAAACCACACAATATCTTGGTTGACAAAACTGAGGAAGCAACTAGAGTTTCTTTGTTAGACTTTGGAATGGCCATTCAGCAACCTCATCATGAAGAACGCGGTATTTTGTTTCCTTTGGGTTATGCCGCTCCGGAATGCCTATTGAACGAGTTAGACCTGTGTGATCACCGCAGCGACTATTTCAGTTTGGGAGTGACGTTTTGGCAATGCATAGAAGGAAGACTTCCTCTCCTACATCCAAATCCAAGTATTACTACAAATTTACAGCTAACACACCCACTTCCAGACGGCGATGTGCTGTCTACAAAACAGATTCAGATTCTGCGAAAACTCAGTGCAAAACATCAATTTGCAATTCCTCCTAATCGCATGGAAAAAGAAGACTCGAGAGTAGCACTTTTAAATGGGATGAATCAGAGATACAGTCATTTCACTGAATTTGTTTCTGACTGGAGATCTGTTTGCGTTACTAAAAGTTGGTGGCGATTTTAGAATAATGTACGTCGGTAACCGATGCTCATTGCGAAATTTAGCTGCGAATAATTGCTGTAATAGGATGCCAATGAATTAGAAGCAAATGCAAACAAGTTGTAACTTGCCGATATATCAAAATAAAAAGTTGACGCCGCCATGTTATATTGTACTCCTCCGTTTAGGCCCAGTGCAAATGCAAGAATTCGACCTTTTTCAGGCATAGAAACAGCTTGACCCGAATTATCTTTAAATACATACTTGGTTTCATCCACCTCTGCTTGATTTTTTCTCTTTACACCCATTGTATAAAGTTGATAAACCGTTCCTCCATAAGCTGAAAACCCAAAGTCATCATAGCCATTTCCAAGATAATAGCGATTTCCACCTTCAAAATTAATATGACCACTACCAAACTTTACCGGTACATCCACAATTTGTGGACTTGTTGTAAAGTCAATTGCTTCGTATCGAACAGTATCAACATAGCTATTTCTCAGCGTTCCCGTTAAACGCAAATAAACGGTAGCCTGATCATTGGTAGGAATTTCAATACCAATATGCAATCCTGGATAATACGAACGCAGTCCAAAAGGCTTTAACATGGTCATTCCACCAGCAACACCCACTTGACCAAAAGAGGTGTTTGCAAGCATTGAAAAACAGATCGCTAATAAAGTAACGAAACGCAACGAATTCAATTTAATTCTTTCCATCGGTAACATGTATTATCGTGTGCACCTGGCAAATAACCGGTACTCATTAAAAACTCATTCACTATTTCACCTCCAACAAATTTGAAATGACGCTTGAATAATTTCACCCACTCGTCCTTTGTTAGTGTGTTATTATTGTCTAACCAATTCTTAAAGCTACCAAATTCTTTTTGAATTTGTTGCACCGCTTGTGCATTGCTTATCACAGCATTTATTTTTAACCGATTACGAATGATCCCCGGATCACTCAAAAGCCGATCAATGTCCTCCTGAGAATACTTAGCGATCTTGTCAATACTATAAACGTTATAGGCCACCCGAAAGTTGTGCTGCTTCTTTAAAATTGTCTCCCAAGATAATCCAGCCTGATTAATTTCCAATATCAATCGCCCAAACAATTCGTCATCATCATCAATTGGTGTCCCGTAATGAAGGTCGTGATAAACGCGATGCACATCATCTGATGGACGGTCTTTAACGAATTGGCAGTAACTCATCTTTTACTAAATTTACTCAAAAATAATGCTTCATGGCCATTTATGCATTCAATGGATTCGTTCCGGTTGTTAAAAAATCAAGTTTCGTACATCCGCAAGCTACGGTAACCGGAAATGTCATTATTGGAGAGCATGTTTACATTGGACCTGGAGCGGCCATTCGTGGCGATTGGGGACAGATCATCATTGAAGACGGCTGTAACGTTCAGGAAAATTGTACGGTACATATGTTCCCCGGCACTACAACTATTTTGCGAAAAGGAGCGCATATTGGACATGGCGCGATCATTCACGGTGGTGTGATCGGGGAAAATTGTCTGATCGGAATGAACGCAGTAGTCATGGATGATGTGGTGATCGAAGACGAGTGCATCATAGGCGCTCTTTCATTTGTTCCAGCCAAAATGCACATTCCTCGTAGAAGTCTGGTTGTAGGCAATCCGGCAAAGGTCATCAAAGAAGTATCTGATGAAATGATTGCATGGAAAACACAAGGAACCGCTTTGTATCAGGCATTGCCAGCGGAATGTCACGCTACACTTATCCCGTGCGAACCACTTGAAGAACCGGAAGCAAATCGTCCAACACAAGAAAAAATGTACGCGACCTGGAACGCTATAAAAGGGGACAAAAAATAAAAAACCTATTCCCAGCTTGAGCTATAGCTAATCTTGTTGATGAAGAATACGTTTCGTTTTTTATTTACATCCATATTCGCTTTGTTTTTGATGCGCTGCCACCCTACCATGACATACACATTGTCGAACCAATAATAGCTAGATGTTGAGCTGGTCCATACTTTATCCCCTTCAACGCCCGTTTCGGCTTTTCCAAAATCGGTTTGCGTGATTTCGCCATCTGCTGTGATCGAAGCCGCGCGGATACTTCCCATATCCGTGAAAATGAAATGCATATTACCGTCTGCCTCTTGTTTTACGCGCAACTTAAGAACTACCGACCATGGTTTGTCCATCAAAAACATCTTAAAGCAATAATCCTTGATCTTATTCCCATCCTCATCAATATCCAAAATTGCCGCATGGGAATATTGATATCCATCAAATACCTGTCGTGTTGAAGTCGTCATAGTTCCATTAGCCCCCATGGAAGTGTACGTTTCAGTTCTGTAAGTTGGATAATACACCTCTCCGATCAAACGAAAAACAGATCCATTGACAATTACCGGATGAATCGCAACTCGGGTTTTGATGAAATCTGTTAGTCCTCGATCACTTTTACGCTGTTTCTTTTTTTCTAAACGCTTTTGAGTTCTCTCAGGCAGATAGCTAAAGAAGTTTTCGAATTCAGTAAATGAATGATAGGTTATGAACTCTTGAACAGCACCGTTCCATTTTGAAAAATAATAACCAGATGCAACAGTTGATTTTGCTCCCAAACCATAGGTGCCGGCTAAAATGAATGAATCGTCATCAATCCAAGTAATTCTACCGTCGATAATAGAAAATTCCGACTCCTTTTCCAGTTGAATATTACTTAAGACCTTTCCATTAAGATCTAAGATCTGCAAGTACATAACTGCCTTTTTCAGGTCTTTTCCATCTCGTAAAAACACGATCAAGCGATCCAAATTTGTATCAAACGCGAATGACTCAATGCTTCGTTTCGTATTGATCCCTTCAATTTCCTGAATGTTTTGAAAACCACTTTTCAATTCCAAGATCATTAAATGTGGCTTCTTTTTTCTTAACCCTTTTAAGAACACTTTACCATCAACGCAGTTTGGAAGATATCCATTCCGAACAAAATATGGGTCTGCTTTTTCAAAACGGCTTTCGGTTAGTCCGCCATTCATTACATCTATCTGTTTGATGATCCACTCTCGCTTGTTTTCAAACAAGCAATAAAGCACCGATGTATCTTCATTCGGAAAGAAACCCACACGTTGAATACGCGATTCTTTTTCAAAACTCTCACTGAATGACTTGTCCAGATCAGTATCATACTTTGTGAAAATGTAATTGTCATTACCACCTTTGATCTCCTCAACACCCAGAGTGAACAGTCCTTTTTTACCAATAACATATGTTAAAACGATGTTTTCATCGTCACGAAGGTCAAATTCCTTGCGTTCTAACAATTCTATTTGAGAAAAACACGACTGTGCAACGAATAAAAAGAAAATTCCGGAGATAAATGTTCTCATGCTATTTATTTGATAGGGTATAAATTTAGTTAAATGAAAGGATCTGAATTCTTCCAATTAAAAAATAAAAAACCCTGCAATGTTCATCGCAGGGTTTTTGAAAAAAATCTTGTTATTGACTATGCTTGTTTAACATTCACTGCCATTAATCCTTTTCTTCCTTCTTCCAAATCAAACGTTACCGCGTCGTTTTCATTGATCTTGTCAACCAATCCGCTCACGTGAACGAAATACTCTTTGTTTGATTCTTCTTCCTTAATAAAGCCAAAACCTTTGGTCTCATTAAAGAACTTTACAGTTCCTTTATTCATATTATTCAATTATGGCCTAAAGGTGCTTGTTTATTTTGGTAATTCCTACTAAATCAGCGTATTTTTCAAAAAAAAGGGAACCTAAGTCCGCCTTTTCCAAATATTTTAGAATTTACACCAGCATCATAACCGGGTTTTCCATATACTGTTTGAATGTTTGAAGGAATGCAGCTCCTGAAGCCCCATCCACAACACGATGATCACAAGACAGGGTTACCTTCATGATATTTCCCGGAACTATTTGACCATTTTTCACAACTGGCTCTTGAGAAATACCACCAACAGCCAAAATACAGCTGTCAGGCGGATTTACGATCGCGGTAAATTGCTCGATACCGAACATTCCCAAATTCGAGATTGTGAATGTATTTCCTTCCCAATCGCTTGGTTGTAACTTTTTATCTTTTGCTTTTTGAGCAAATATCTTCACTTCTTCGCCAATTTGTGTCAAACCTTTTGAATCAGCAAAACGCACAACTGGCACGAGCAAACCTTCATCTACAGCTACAGCTACTCCAATATGTACATGTTGATTTCTACGAATCACATCACCTAACCAGGATGAATTGATAGCCGGATGTTTTTTCAATGCCATTGCCACTGCCTTCACAACCATATCGTTGAAAGAAACTTTCACTCCTTCTTGACTATTCATTGCCTTACGCGCGGCCATTGCGTTATCCATATCGATAGATATCGTCAGATAGAAATGCGGAGCAGTGAACTTAGATTCAGCCAAACGACGAGCGATCGTTTTACGCATTTGACTCACAGGCTCGTCTACGAATGATTCCGCTTGGGTTGCCCCTGCAGATGTTGCACGAGCTGGTGCATTGTAAGGCACATAATGATCAACATCACGCTTCGTAATACGACCACCTTCTCCGGTTCCAGGTACGAAACTTAAGTCAACACCCTTCTCCTCTGCTAATTTCTTTGCCAAAGGAGATGCCAAAATACGACCATTTGCATTGGACACAACAGGTGTTGGTGCCGGAGCAGCTGGTTTAGGAGCTGGAGGTGCAACTGGTGCTTCGGCAGCCACTGGCGCTGGTGCTGGTGCAGCTTCTGCAACTGGAGCACTTGTCTCAACAGGAGCAGCAGTAGATCCTGCTTGTGCAATCAAAGCAGCCACATCCTCACCCGCTTGACCAATAATGGCCAACAACGCGTTAACCGGAGTTGGTTTTCCCTTTTCAACACCAATATGCAAAAGAACACCATCATAGAAAGATTCGAATTCCATGGTAGCTTTATCCGTTTCGATCTCAGCTAAAACCTCTCCAGATTTAACGGTATCACCAACTTTCTTGTGCCATTCAGCTACAACACCTTCTGTCATGGTGTCGCTCAATTTCGGCATGTAAACGATTTCTGCCATCGCGATATATTCTTTACAGTTTAGTATTCAATAATGTATGGGTAGTTCGGTTCTTGATAAATGTCTTCATACAATTCATCAGCGTCCGGATAAGGGGAGCTCTCTGCAAATGCAACAGACTCTTCCACTTCATTTTTCACCCAGTTATCAATATCTTCGATTTCTTTATCAGACAACCACTTATTCTTTTTGATCATCTGTAAACAATGTTCGATCGGATCTTGTTCCATCCAATCAGCTACTTCTTCTTTCGATCTGTATTTCTGAGGGTCAGACATCGAGTGCCCTTTATAACGATAAGTTCGAATATCTAATAATGTAGGGCCATCTCCACGGCGCGCGCGTGCAACTGCTTCTTCGATTGCCTCGTGAACTGCTTCAGGCGACATACCATTTACAGATTTAGAAGGCATTTCATAAGAAAGACCAATTTTAGACAGATCAGTAACGTTTGTCGTACGTTCTACTGAAGTACCCATCGCGTAATTGTTATTCTCGATGATGTAGATCACCGGAAGTTTCCAATTCATGGCCATGTTAAAGGTTTCGTGCAAAGCACCTTGACGAACAGCTCCATCCCCCATAGAAACGAACACCACGTTGTCTGTATTATTGTATTTTTCAGCAAAAGCGACACCGGTACCCATTGGAATTTGTGCTCCTACAATACCATGTCCTCCCATGAAATTCTTTTCTTTATCAAAAAAGTGCATGGAACCACCTTTTCCTTTGGAACATCCTGTAGAACGACCATACAACTCAGCCATTAATACACGAACATCAGTCCCTAAACCAATTGGATGTGCGTGATCGCGGTATGCAGTCATGTGTTTATCGGTAGGACGACTCGCACTCACCGTACCTGCCACAACAGCTTCTTGCCCGATGTACAAGTGACAAAATCCACCGAACTTCTGTTGGATATACAATTGCCCTGCTTTCTCTTCGAATTTGCGCATCAACAACATATCCTTGTACCATTTGATGTACGTTTCAGCAGAAAACTTGGATGTCGATGCTAGTGCACCCTTCTTTGTAGTTTTTGTTGGTTTTGAAGCTGTTTTTGTAGCCATTATTCAACCGATTTGTAAGTTCAACCGACAAATATAACAAGTTATATGCACAACCCACCTCAACCCGATCAAAGAAAACAGCACATTTTGCAAAAAGAAAGTGCGATCATTGAATTCCTTCCGGATTTATTCCCAGAATCGTAATTTTATCCGGTGAAAAAGATCGGACTCCTTTCAGATACTCATGGCGATCTGCCAGCAAGTTTGTATACGCATTTTGCGGATGTAGATGAAATCTGGCATGCCGGTGATATTGGCACCTTAGAGGTCTTAGATAAATTACAAGCTTTTAAACCGGTTAGAGCTGTGTTCGGCAACATTGACGACCATCAGATCAGACTCGAATGTCCGGAGCACCAAGCTTTTGAATTAGAAGGAGTCCAAGTACTCATTACACACATTGCTGGAAAACCGGGTAAATATGTTGAGAAGGCACTTCATCTAATCGAAGAGCACCGCCCTAAACTATTCATTTGTGGACACTCTCACATTGCGTTGGTTAAAATGGACCCCCATTTCAATATGCTCTGGATGAATCCTGGTGCAGCCGGTAAAAAAGGATTTCACGCGATCTGCACAATGATGAGATTTCAATTAGAAAAAGGTCGTATTGAAAAATTAGAACTCATTGAATTAGGAAAAAGAAGTCAACTGGACAATTCCAGCAAAATTTGAGCGTTATTTGCATCATGTTGAAAAAATTATTGCTTTTCACAGTTCTTGCTTGGCCAGTTACTGCTTGGTTACAAACAGGCGGCACTAATGGCTTTCAGTTTCTAAACAGTCATTATTCCGCCCGACAATTGGGATTAGGTGATCTTCTGTGTATTTCAGATGGTGATCTTCAAAGCGTTTGGTACAATCCGGCTTCTTTAACAAAAGAATGTCATAATAAGGTATTGGTTGGTCAAACCTTGTTAGCCGGAGGCATAAATACCGGAGCACTTAATTATGGAAGGACGATCGGAAATTATAACGGCAGTGCACATTTTAGATATATTGCTTATGGAAAGATGAATCGCACTGATATTAACGGAACAGATCTTGGCTCTTTTAGCCCTGGGGATTTCATTTTCGGAGCAAGTGCGTCGAGAGCGATCAATGAGCGCATGTCGATAGGAGCCACATTAAACTTACTGTATTCACAACTTGATCAGTACACCGCCTTTGGTGGCGCGATAGATGTTGGTGGAATTTATCGGGATGATGCAAAGCGGATAGTGGTTGCAGGGGTTATAAAAAACCTGGGAGCACAATTTAAAGGTTACACCGAATCAAGATATCCGTTACCGCTAGAAGTTCAGTTAGGGATAAGTCACAAATTAAAGCATGCTCCATTCCGATTCACGCTTGTTGGAACGAACTTACAAAAATGGGATCTTTCTTATGTGGATCCGAATGCGAAAGACGAGATCGACCCGCTAACAGGAGACACCATCAAAGTTCAAAAGGCAGGGTTTTTTGAAAAACTCGGCAGACATGCCTTAATACAAACAGAGCTTTTAATGGGTAAAAAGTTTCATTTACGCGTAGCATTCGATTATCAGCGACGCCGAGAATTAGCTGTCACAAACAGACCAGGATTAGCTGGATTCAGTTTTGGAGCCGGATTATATTTGAAGCGCTTCAGTGTAGACTATGGCTGGATGATCTACTCTAGTGCAGGCTCTCAGCATGGTATCTCATTAACGATACCATTGAAAAATTAATTTTTTTTTCAATTTTTTGAAACCTTACGAAGGACACCCGCGTAATTAACCGTGAATTGTTCATAACAAATCGTGTTTTGAAAACAATTTTATTAATACTTTAGTCGCAACCAATAATTAATTTCAAGTATGAAAAAGTTAAGTTTACTAGTAGGAGGGTTGGCTCTATCAACTCTAGCTCTTGCACAAAAACCATCTGCTGATGTACCTTTCTCTTTAGAAGGACAGTTGGGTTGGAACGCATCTACATTGTCTTTTGATGCTCCATCTATCCGTTTCCGTTACTTCTTGCAAGATAACATGGCAGTACGTGTTACTTTAGGTGTTGACAATAACAAAACTGTTGACAACTACTTCGAAAACGAGCAAGATAACACAGGAGCTGCTGGTGAGTACATCACTAAAAACGGATCTTGGGCTCTTGCAGTAGGTGCTGAATACCACTTTGATGGAACTGACAGATTGTCTCCATATGCAGGTATCGACATCATGTTCGGTGGTGGATCTAACACAACTGAAGGTACTATGTCTGATGGTACAGGATACGTAGCTGACTACTCTGAGTCTTCTGAGAACAAGTCAAGCATGTTGGGAGTTAACTTGGTAGCAGGTACTGATTACTACTTCGCTGAGAACTTCTACGCTGGTTTGGAATTGGGTCTTGGATGGTACTCTTGGACTGACAAAGAAGGTACTTCTTCTGTAACTTCTGGAGGTGTTACTGTAACAGGTAAATCTAACGAAGGTAAAATGTCAGGAATGGGTAACAACGTTGTTGGACAATTCCGTTTGGGTTGGAGATTCTAATCTAGATACAAATTTTGAAGGGGGCTCTGCCCCCTTTTTTTTTGCCCGATCCTTACTATTCCCTATCTTTGAACAGATTCATGACTACAAAGAAGATCAATATCGCTATTGACGGTTACAGTTCCTGTGGTAAAAGCACACTGGCAAAGGCCATGGCAAAAGCATTAAATTATGTTTTTGTTGATTCTGGCGCCATGTATCGAGCTGTCACCTATTTCTGTATTAAAAATGGGATCATCAAAGACAAGCAGGTCAACGAAGCTCTTTTGGAAAAGCACTTGCCCGAGATAAAGATCCAGTTTGGAGAATACCTTCAAAATGGTTCACGAGCGATCCTATTGAATGGTAAAGATATAAGCACCGAAATTCGTAGCATGGAGGTTGCCGCTTTAGTTAGTGAGGTAGCAGCTATTAAGTCCGTTCGAACCTTTTTAGTTGCCGAACAACAGTCACTTGGAAAGAACGGCGGAGTTATCATGGATGGTCGAGACATTGGAACTGTTGTTTTTCCAAACGCAGAATTAAAGCTATTTGTAACTGCTTCTCCTGAAATTCGAGCTCAAAGAAGATTTCTCGAACTTCAGCAATCTCAGGCTGATGTCAGTTTAGAAGATGTCAGAGAAAATCTGGAACATCGCGACCATATTGATTCAACGCGCAAGGAGAGCCCACTCACCCAAGCAAAAGACGCCATCGTCATTGACAACTCAGAATTGGATCAAGACTCTCAATTGCAACTAGCTTTGAAGTTGGTTCAAGAAACTTTGGAGAAAACTTTCAGTCCTTCAGTCTGAAATTTTCAGTCATCCTGTTTTAATTTTCGAGAAACTGTTTGATTTATTCATTTAACAACTTATTCATCGTTCTTTTAGTATAAAAAACCATCAGAGCGTTTAAATTTGCACACCTGTTTAATATATTTATCTGTTTTATGTTATCTATCGGAAAAGTTACCGAAGAAATCATTGGTCGTAGTCCATTTTTGCGAGAAGCCATGACCGACGACTTAATCAACATTTCTTCCTTAGCCAGAAAAATCAAGCCTGAGATCGAAGAAACCCTTGGGAAAGAAGTGAAAGAAGGAGCTATCGTCATGGCGATAAAGCGTATGTCTCCTGGACTTTACCACCGATTGAATATGAAGATCACGAATATCATCGGTGAATTAGGTGATTTTCTTGTGCGTTCAAATCTGGAAGATTATACATTCGAGAACACGGAATCTTTGCGTCAGAAACAAGCAGACCTCGTGCAATTGGTGAGTGCAGAATCGGATGTTTTTTACACTATTTGTCGGGGAGTAACAGAAACAACAATTATTGCATCACAAAGCATCTCAGCTAAGATCGGAAACTTATTGATCAACGAACGTTTGAAATCTCACACTACGGACTTAGCATCGATTACTGTAAAACTACCATCTGTCAACTCTGAAGTTTATGGAGTTTACTATTACATTTTAAAGCATTTGGCTTGGGAGGGACTTAATATCGTAGAAGTTGTTTCCACAGCAAATGAATTCACTATCATCGTAAAACAAGATCACGTAGATAAAGCATTTAAAGTTTTGATGCAATTGAAACGCGGAAAATAACAAAAAAGCCTCCATAAAGGAGGCTTTTTTGTTATTGAGCAATCAGTTTTCCACTACTCGATTCTATCACTTGTATTGGTGACGGACTTCCGGTATAATAGACATTTCCAATACTTTTAATATATCCGTAAAGAGGTAAGTTACCCACGTTCACATACATATCTCCAGATGTCTCTGAAGCCACGTAAATGGAATCCGTGACCAAGAGCTTGCGTGTATCGCAGAATCCATTGCTGCGCGCTCCAATTCGAGCTACTTTGGCCTTTCCTTCTAAGGTATAATCACCCCAGCCATGCACAATATCCGCCTGAATGATCTCTGAGTTCAACTTGAGAGCTACAGGACCTGCACCATCTCGAATTGTCAATGTAAAATAAGGCAACTGCAAGGTGTCTTTGGAAAAAATTCGCTCACTGCCCTCATAATGCAAATTGTAAAGTGTGGTGAAATGAATTTCCACTTTGATCATTTTTTTCGGATCTCGAAAGAAAGGACAGCGGTTCCTATTTTTAATATACAAACGATTGTCTACAATGGATGCATCCACAAAATTCACCACGTTTTCACCGCCTGTTATAACCAGTTTGTCCAAGCTGTCCTGGATGAGTTCATATTCGAGATGGGGATGCAATTCCATAAACTCAAAAGACCCTAGCGGAATCTCTTTTGTAACTTCATCTCCGGTAGCTTTAAAACACGAGCGATCTTCCGCTTTTTTGCACGATTGCAATCCGAAAATCAGGAATGCTATGAAGAACATGATTCTATAACTCATTACTTTTTCCAATTAAAGGTGTAACCTGCACCCCATTCAACGTAATCCGCCTTGGCCCAATGTGATTTCAGCACTAAATTCAAGAGCAAACCATTGTCAAATCGATAGCGCATTCCAACTCGGTGATAAAATTCATCATCCGCGTCGTATCGATCCTTTAGGTAAACTCCCATTCCCAATGAAAAATTCAATCGATCTAAAGGCAACATATACCCTACATATGCACCAACTTGAAAAATTGTCCATTGTGTCTTTGGAATGTAGGCTCTATAATCAAAAAGAGATTGCTTACTTACAAGATCTAAAGCCACTTCCATTCCTACCTTTTCGCGGAAACGTTTATGAACCATATTGCTCAATGCATAAACAGGGTAATTCTTGCCGGTTGTTGGGAAAATTTCCTTACTCGAAACAATTCCTATCAAAGTGTACTTCCAATGCCTCAACCATGGAGTTTTTGAAAACGACTCAGGAGCCAACGCGCTTCCCGGAGGAGATTGAGCAATTCTATACCCATATCCCAAAGAAACATATGGAATATTCAAACCCAAATTTGGAACTTTTGATGCTCCGTTTGAAAAATGTGTCATATCCAAACCATACAGCAAAGAATGCTTTTGAGAAAAATGCCATCTTCCGGAGATACCCAAACAAAGCAGCGCGTTTACGTGACTACTTACTGCCACATTTTTAGGATTCATTTGTTGATCGAACACTTTGGTAACAAAGCCCAAACCCGCACCTAATTTGGCCGACAAATAATGTTTTTTAGATCGGGTAAATGGAAATTCGATAAATCCATATGTTCCGAAACCATACCCTAAAATTTCTTTATTCCCTAAATTAGAACCGTAAACGGTCACCCCAACAAACGGGTTCTTATAGGACTCAGCCCAAGATTTGTTTGTGAATACACGTTTATACAAGGATATCTCGCCAGCCCAAACACGATCTTTATACAAGTGACTCATGGTTCCGCGGTGCGCAGCCAAAAAGCCGCTTTTCGCCTTAAACTGCAAAGACCAATCATCAAAAACAGGTCCTTGAGCCCACATAATTTGAAAAGTCAGAATTAAAAGAATTACTAGTAAAAAACGCATAACCAAATTTACATCTTTTCTTTCATGTATTTTTGTTTTATGAATTCAGCAGTTATATCAATCAATCCAAATGATCAGCGTTTGGTGGCCTTCGCAAGATTATTGAACATCATGGACGATCTTCGCGAGAAATGTCCGTGGGATAAAAAGCAAACCTTTGAATCTTTGCGCCACCTTACAATTGAGGAAACATACGAATTGTCAGACGCGATCATTCAGAATGACATGGAAGGATTAAAAGGTGAAATTGGGGATTTGATGTTGCACATGGTTTTCTATGCCAAAATTGGCAGTGAAATTGAAGCGTTCAACATTACCGATATACTGAATGCCATTTGTGATAAGCTCGTTCATCGCCACCCGCATATTTACGGAGATGTTGAAGCAAATACTGAAGAAGAGGTTAAAGCGAATTGGGAGAAGATCAAATTGCAAGAGGGAAAGAAGTCTGTATTACAAGGAGTTCCGAACACCTTGCCAGCGTTGATCAAGGCCATGCGAGTTCAAGAAAAAGTGAAGGGCATTGGCTTTGATTGGGATTCAATAGATGATGTGAAGAATAAAGTGATCGAAGAATTCACAGAGTTGCATGAAGCACAATTGGCAAATGATTCCGAACAGATACAGGCTGAATTTGGCGACGTACTTTTCTCTATGATAAACTATGCGCGTTTTTTGAACATCAATGCTGAAGACGCCCTTGAAACCACCAATCGCAAGTTTATCCGCCGTTTTATGCTAATGGAAGAACTGATCGCGCAATCAGGAAGATCCATCGAAGACATGGCACTAGCTGAAATGGATTCCTATTGGGAAACCGCTAAACAGTCACTTAAGAACCGATAGATTTTTCCGTTTAATCAATAAAACGACCACTTGGTCAAAAATGACAAAATCCATTTGCTAATAACTGTTAATTCCGTAACTTCGACCACTTCAAAAAACTGCAATGAACATGAAACTTTTCCTCTTCCTTATTTCTCTTTTCTGTGGAATCGGATTCACATATGCGCAAGAACATACCGTACGTGGCTTTATCTATGATGGAGAAACGGGAGAACCATTACCTTTTGAACAAGTTCTATTGATCCCTACTGTGAAAGGCGAATCTATTTTGGGAGCGTCTTCGGATGTGAATGGGTTCTTTTCAATTCCAAAAGTTAAGGTTGGAACTTATGTATGTCGCGTAGAAGACATTAACTACAAATTATACGAGCGTGAAGTAAAAGTTGAAAAAGCAACCGGAATTACCGATTTGCGTATCGACTTACTTGCTCCAGACAATACAGGAAACATTGAGGAGGTAGTAATTTCTGCAGAGGCGAAAGCTAAAACTACGGAAGTTTTAATGTCTCAGATCAAGTTGGATAAAAAAGGATTAGAGCGAATCCCGGCAGTGGGTGCTGAAAACGATGTCGTTGGAGCATTCTCAGTAACGCCAGGTGTAGTTACCACAGGTGACCAGGGAGGACAATTGTATGTACGTGGTGGTACGCCAATTCAGAACAAGGTGTTATTGGATGGTATGACAATCTACAATCCATTCCACTCGATCGGTTTCTTCTCGATTTTCGAAACAGAATTGGTAAAGAACGTAGACATTTACACCGGAGGGTTTGATTCTCGTTATGGTGGTCGTATTTCATCGATCATGGATATCACCTACCGCGATGGAAATAAAAAAGACTTTGGCGGTAAAGTATCTGTTTCTCCATTCTTAGGAAAATTGGTTTTGGAAGGACCAACGTACAAGAATAAGAATGGTGGAGGAGCATCCTATGTGCTCTCTGGAAAACATTCCCTTTTACCTTACACTTCGGAACAATTGTACAGAGGCGTGAACAATGGTAATGGATTGCCTTATGAATTTACTGATGGATATGCGAAGGTCACTTTCTTCTCTAACGGAGGTTCTAAGACCTCATTATACGGATTCCACAATCGTGATCAAGTCATATATGACAGTATTGCTACTTTGAGCTTCAACCAAAGTGGTGGTGGCATGAGTTTCTTGCTTGTACCAGGAGGTTCCCCAATTTTCATCAAAGGGCACGTGAATGGTTCTAAATATGAAACTACCTTTTTAGAAGAAGGAAGCGAACCACGCACCAGTTCAATTGGTGGTGCAGATATGGGATTTGACTTTACATACTTTCTAAAAGGGGAAAGTCAATTTGACTACGGTTTAGGAGTTACCTTATTCAACACGCGTTATTTGACATTCAATGAAACTAAGACAGAGATCAAGAATGAAAACTTTACGACGGAAATTGGTGCTTACGCGAATTATAAGAAGGTAACAAAACGTTTGGTGATTCAACCTGGTTTCCGTTTGCAAGTATACTCGTCGTTGAGTACTATCTCTTTGGAACCTCGTTTGGGAATGAAGATCAATGCTACTGAGAAATTACGTTTCAAGTTATCTGGAGGTCGTTACACGCAAAACTTCACCTCAGCGTCTTCTGATCGCGATGTGGTTAACTTGTTCAACGGACTATTGAGTGCACCAACTAATGTTCAAGAAACCTTCATTACACAAACAGGAAAGGAAAAGAATCCGAAGAACGGATTGCAAGTGTCTTGGCACGCAATTGCCGGATTTGAATATGACCTGAGCAAGCATATCAATGTGAATATCGAGGCTTATTATAAGTATTTCCCGCAATTGAGCAACATCAACGTGAACAAGATCTATGAGGACATTGCAGAGTTTGCCGATAAAGACGACGTATTGAAAAAAGACTTCTTGATCGAATCTGGAGAATCTTACGGGGTTGACGTGTTGATCAAGTATTCTAAAGACCGTTTATTTCTATGGGGAGTTTATTCATTGGGTAAATCAACGCGTTGGGATGGATTCATTGAATATTTCCCGGTATTCGATCGCCGTCATAATGTCAACTTGGTTGGTTCGTATTTGTTTGGAAAAAATAAAACCTTGGAATTGAACATTCGTTGGAACCTAGGTTCAGGCTTGCCATTTACCCCAACAACAGGTTTTTATCAACCGGATGATTTCAGCGGGGGTGTTTCAACGGACTACACAACTACCAATTCTTCTGAGATCGGAATCATGTTAGGTGCTTTCAACAGCAAACGCTTACCTTATTATCACCGACTCGATATTACAGTGAAAAAACAGTTTAAATTCAAGAATAAAACTGAAATGGAAATTGTAGGTGCATTGACAAATGTTTACGACCGAAATAATATTTTCTACGTGAACCGTGTCACCAACGATGTCATCTATCAATTCCCCTTCCTGCCGAGTTTAGGAATAAGCTATAAGTTTTAACAAAAAGGTTGTGATTTATTCACAACCTTTTTGTTTTTCAGGCAACTAAGTTATCTTAGTTGCGTTTTAAACTCGAACTACTAACTTTTAGCAATGAAAGCTATTATCAAATGTTTTGCATTGACATTACTTTTCACAAGTAATTCGTGCAATATTTTTTCACAGACCTCCCCGTCTATTGAAGGAGACCTTGTTTGTCCAGACCTCGCTGGTACGTATCAAATTGTATTGCCTTATCGCATGCTTGTTCAGCTTCCTGTAACTATTTGTGATCAGATCGAAGCTGCAAGAAAAGACAACGAACGCGTAGAGATTCTGTACAGCGAATATCTAAAGATCATCGTTTTCTCGCGAAATGAATTGAATCAACTAACTAACGTACAAGAGATCGTTTATGGCAACTAAGATACTTTTAACGCTTATATTGTGCGTATCAGGTTTGTATGCATTTGCCCAACCTGCAAATGATTTATGTGCAAATGCTCAAGTTATAAATATTCCAGCTTCAGGAAATATTTGTTTAAATAGCTCAAACGCAGGAGCAACCAGCGATTTAACTACGAATGCATGCGACACTGGCGCTCCAGGAAACGAAGTTTGGTTTACCTTTATTACAACAGGAGGATCGAATTCAGTAACGATTACACCCAACGGTGCAACACCGGCTTCTTCTGTTGTCGTTTCGATGCAAAATACTCCTTGTGGATCAGGAACATTTAGTACTTGTAACTCTGCGACTGGTGGTGGCGCTGCAACAGCAACATTTTCTTATACAATTGGTACACAAGTATGGGTTTCAGTTGAAACAAATGGAACTGACGGAAGTTTTCAAATTTGTGTGAATAGTGTTTCTCAACCACCTGCTCCCGGCAACTCTTGTGGAACTGCTACTCGAATTTGTAATAAAAACACTTTTTCAGTGCCGACTTTCCCATTAAACGTTGCAATCATCACTCCAGGTTGTTTCCCATCTCCATTTCAGCAACCAATATTTTATCAGTTTACAGTTGGAACTTCCGGTACCTGTATTTGGAACTGTGATCCAAATGGAGCTGCCGAGTACGACTGGGTAATGTATGACATTACTGCAGGTTGTCCGGGAACAGAAGTTTGTTGTAACTTCAATTATGCATCAGCCTCAGGTGCTCCCGTTGGAATGGCCACTGGAGGTGCAGGAGCTTGCGGTACTACCGGTTTTGCCGGTGCACCCGGCGAGTTATCTCCGCCCGCAAATGTCATAGCAGGAAGGACCTACCTCATTGTTATTGACAATTATTCAAACAGTAGTGTAGGATTCACATGGACATGGGGAGGAACTTTCGAAATGGCCCCTGTACCTAATTTCACGGCTACTCCGACATCTGGTTGCGCTCCGCTAAATGTTACTTTCACAAATACTTCGGTAGCAACTACAACTTATGATTGGGATTTTGGTAATGGAAACTCGAGTACATCTGCAACTCCACCAGCTCAAACTTATACCACTCCCGGATCATACCTAGTAAATTTGGTTGCAACCTCTGCCTCCGGCTGTACGAATGTCAAGGTAACTACCATTACGGTTAATCCGAATCCAACTGTGAATCCGCAATCAAACCAAACTCATTGCCCAACGGCTACTGTTCCAATAACCACTTTTACTTCTCCCCAAGCCGGGACGACATTTTCCTGGTCAAATTCGAATACAGCTATTGGCTTGGGTGCGAGTGGAACAGGTAACTTACCTTCATTCACAGCTACCAATACCGGTTCTACTGCTATTTCCGCGACCATAACAGTTACTCCAACATTGAGTGGTTGTAGTGGTACACCAATTACGTTTACAATAACAATAAACCCAAGGCCAACAGTTACTGCAATTACTCCAATAGTTCAATGTGCAGGAACCTCTGTTCCTTCTACCGTTTTTAGTAGCACACCTGCTGGAGCTACCTTTGGTTGGACTAATAATAACACAGCTATTGGTTTAGGCGCAAGCGGATCCGGTAATCAGCCAACTTGTACAGCTACAAACGCGGGTACAAGTAATATTGTCTCAACTATCACTGTTACACCGACCCTAAATGGTTGTACAGGACCAACTTCCACTTATACCATTACGATTAAACCAATTCCAACGGTAACAGTACCGGCTGCTGCGT
>VFQT010001014.1_pt1 | contig 36866 bp, 26 predicted proteins | sample 3512381 | NCBI WGS metagenome assembly VFQT01 (sample SAMN10412376, study PRJNA504923) | tailings metagenome | isolation source: Relicate 2 Philex TSF3 active mining site | place: Philippines: Tuba, Benguet | collected 2017-08-29 | reverse complement strand
TGCAGGCGTCGCGCGCGAGGCACCAGACGCAGTTCTACCTCACGCAGGAACAGGCCGGTGACGACTTCCGCGACGTCGAGAAGAGCATGGAACGCCGCGTCACGCGCGAGATGGCGGTGACGAAGGAGCGTCGCCCGACGCATTCGATCTCCCCGTCACTCTGACCGGCCATCGTTGAGGCTTCAGGCAAGCAACGGGGGCGCCCTCCGACGGTCACGGCCCCTCCGCTGCCTGCCGTTTCGGGCTGGACGCCGCGCAGCGGCAAAGCTGCCGTAAACCACCCAAAGCCCCTAACACGCCAGGACAATTCCCACCGGCACTTCGCCCATGCTGACGGGGCATGAGTGAAACACTGCATTACCTCCGGGGGCGGCGCTGGTCGTCCCCCAACGAAGTCATCAACGCCCACGCCGCCTTCATTGGCGAGCCAACCTTCGCCCCGCCCAAGCGCTGGTACCAGATCCATCGCTGGCTGGAAAAGGTCGAGACACCGGTCATCCGCGTTCCCAAAACTGCTTACTACTACTGGGCGGGGCTGCCGATCCCGGTCGGGACGGCCAAGGGCCACTACCTCGCCGTCGGCAGCAGCGGATCCGGCAAGAGCATCCAGTTCGACATCCTCCGCGTGGGACTCTGTTCGGGGCTCCAGACCGGCGCCGATATCCGGATCCTGGAAATCGACAGCAAGGGCGAGGCCATGGCGCGCTACGTCGCCCGCGGGGTTCAGCCGCGGCTCGTGGATCCCTTCGACGAACGCGGCTGGGCGTGGGCGATGGCCCAAGACCTGAACTGCACCGCGGATTGCCGGCAGGTCGCCGCCGCCCTCATCCCGGAGCGACGCGGTGACAAGGATTCCTTCTGGATCGCCGCCTGTCGCAATGTGGTGACCGGGGTGCTCGACGTGCTGCGCCAGGAGCACGCTGAGGAATGCACCTTTGCCAACTTCCTCCGCATCATGCGGGCCCCCCAGCGCATCGAGGCGATTCTCTCCCTCCGCCCGGAAACCGCCCCGCTCTGGGAGAGCGTCCGGGGCGATGACCGCACGCTCGCCAATCTGTTTGCATCGCTGTCCAGCTACCTGAACCCGTTCGAGCCCATCGCCGCCCTGTGGGAGAAGTCGGAGAACTCCTTCTCCATCACCGAATGGGTTCAGAATTCCGGTCAGGTGCTGGTGCTGCGCGATCACCCGCGCTTTTCCGAGAGCCTCAAGCCGATCCACCGCCTGATCTTCGACCTGTCCGCCCGTCAGGTCCTCAGCCTTCCGGACAGCTTCCAGCGCCATGTCTGGTACCTCGCGGACGAGGCCATCGCCCTCGGCCGTCTCGATAACCTCGCCCAGGCCGCCAATCTCGGCCGGTCGAAGGGCATCCATCTGGTCATCGGAATCCAGTCGGTCGAGGGCTGGCACCACGAGTACGGCCGGGAGAACGGCGACCAGATCCTCGGGCAGTTTCGCAATCGGCTGTACCTCCGCACCGACTCGGCCAGCACGGCCAAGTGGATCGAGGAGGCCATCGGCCAGATCGAGTATCACGTCCAATCCATCACTTATGGACGCACGAGCGGTGGCGGTTCGAAGGGCGGAACCTCGCGGAGCAGAACCGTCGCCCATACCCACCGCCGCGAATCGCTGATCCTGGCTTCGGAGATCCTCCGCATCCCGGCCCCGGGACCCGGCGGTCAGCTCCAGCTCATCGCCGACATTGCCGACATCGGCCTGTTCCGGATGACGTTCGAGTTCGACGACCTGATCCGGAACCTGGGCGCGCCCGATCCGAACACCCCGCGCTTCCTCGAACGGCCGCCTGCCGACCAGACCCTGGCGGACTTCAGCCCCGAGCAGGTGCGTCGCCTCCTGCCTGCGGTGGCCAGCAAGCGCAACAGGCCCCGGACGAAGAAGGCTCCTCCCGAAGCTCCGGTTGAACAGCCCACGTCGGATCCGTTCCTCGACGAACTCAACCGCCTTGCCCGCGGCTCGGACTCCAACCCGAACCAGCCATGAATGCCATCCCCGGGTTTGTTGCTCCCGCATCAGTTGTGGACTTCTTCGACAGTGCCCTCCCTGTTCTGGGCTGCGGTGCTGTGGCCGTGTGGGTTTTCCGGGGCCTTAGTCGCTGGATCGCCAGCGGATGGACCTTGGAAGAAGCCCGCTGGTGGCTCAAGGGTCTGGCCTTTGGGCTGGGCTGCGGGCTGATTGCCTTCGCCACCACCGTGCCCCTGACCGGCTGGGTGATCGAAGTGACCGGTCAGATCGAGCGCCTCCAACGGTCGGTTCGTGATCCTCGCGTCGGGCACCCCCCGACCTTCCTCGCCGTGACGAGTGGGCTTTGGGCCATCCTCGTCCTTGGAATCACCCAGTTCCGTCGCCCGGACGATTATCCCGCCCTGAACTGCCGGACGCGCATCTGCATCGGTCTGGGCATCGGCGTGGGCACGGGAATCGCCGAAGCCGTGCTCGCCCACCTCTTCGGCGGCGGTGTCCCCGGTCAGATTCCCCTCCATCTCCTCGGCGTCGCCATGGACATGGTCGGTTGCGGCGTGGCGGCGATGTTCGTGTCGCCCCTTCCCGAGAAGCACCCCGTGGAGCTCTTCCTTGGTCCAGTGTGGCAGACGCTGCCCGTCTGGGGCGTCTGGCTGCTGCCCTACTTCCTCTTCGGTGTCCCCGGTGGGCTGGTCGTCCTCGTTCTGGGGACGGTGATCCTCTCCGGCTGTCTGGATGACACCCATCTCCCCTGAACTCCCATGAACCGTCTCTCCTTCCTCCTCTTCGCGCCGTGGGTGCCTTCGGTCCTCGTTTACTGGCTCCCCACCGCCCTGCCCTCCCAGGTTCCCGACCTGTCCGCCCTGTCGCCGGTGCCGCTGCTGTATGCGTTGCTGGCCATGGCGGCCTTCGGCGGAGCAGCCTGGTGGATCTTCGAAATCGATGACGCCGAGGAGCGCGTCGATTCCCTGCGGCGGCTCGCCTCCGGAGCCGTCAGCGGCCTGCTCATCGTCTTCGCCATCACGTCCCTGATGTCCATGCCGGGACTCGCGGGAAGCCTGCTCGGTCTGCCCGGTGTCTTCGGGTTCACCGCGCTCCGCCTGGGGGACCAGCTCAAGGACAGCCCCTTGGTCCCGCTCTGGGTGAACATCGTGGGCTACACGCTCTCGGTGGGACTGGTCGAGGAATTCGCCAAGGCGTTCTGCGCCCGGGTGAACGACATCGACGGACAGCAGCGCCTCGCCCATGGGTTCGCCGCCGGACTCGGCTTCGGCCTCGCCGAGGCGATTCTCTACAGTTGGCGGATGTATGACGGCGTCGAGCCTTGGGCGACCTACGCGGTGCGGTTTGCCTTCTGCGTCCCGTTCCATGCCTTCATGAGTGCCATCGCCGTCCAATGCCTGCCGGAGGATTGGACGAGCCGCTGGGGACGCTCTCTCGTGGGACTGATCCCCATCGCCACCCTGCACGGTGCCTACGACGCGCTGCTTTCCCGGGATCACCCGACTGCCGCCGGACTCACCGCCACCTTCATCTTCCTCCTGCTCCCGGCCATCGTGTGGTATCGGGAGGAAATCCGCGGGGAACTCTGACCGCCTCGTCAGTCTTCCAGCGCACGTTCCACAAACCGGACGAAGGCCGGGTCCAGCGCAGGGCGGGCCCGGCGCCAGCCGGCCAGCGGCAGCGGCAGGCGGAAGAAGTCACCAATGTCGCGCGCCAGAACGTCCAGCGACAGAAGGGAGTGTTCCCGGGCCAGCAGCCACCCCGTGTGGAAATGGACGAACACCAGCCGGAGATAGTGTTCTTCCACCGGGGTCAGGGGCTGGGAGTCCGGGTCGGCTTCGGGGTCCAGCAGCCGCATCAGTTCCGGACGCCGGTGCACCTCGGACCAGAGTTCCCGATGTTGTTCGGTCAGCAGGATCTGGTCGGCCGTGCGCCGGGCCTGCACGTCCTTCCGGAGGGCGAGGGCGTTGTAGGCCAGCCCGCCGATGATCCCGAGGCTCTGCGCCAGGGCGAACCAGTTGTCCTCCAGAAATCCCACCCAATCCATGGAGGATTGGATGCCGCCTGCGCTCTCGGAGGTTCAGCCTCGGAGAATGTCCGGCAGGGCGGCCAGCAGGATGTTCCGCGGCAGCCGGACGATCCGCTCGTTCGGCGCGCACCCGGCATCGGGCGGCAGGCTGGCCGCCTCGGCGGTCAGGTCGAGCCCGATGACCGCCAGGTCACCGTCATCGAGGAGCAGGACATCCGGACAGGAACGGCCTCCGGCACAGGCAACCGGTGGCCCCAGACGACGCAGGAACTTCATGGATGACTCGTGTCATCTAGCGGGAGGGCTTGCAAGGCGAAAATGACAGCAGTCATCTACCGCGCATGGACGACGCACACTTGGAGCGGGTGACGCTGGGGTTGATCGGCATCTTGAAGGCCCGGCGCGAGGAGCTCGGCCTGACCACCTGGCAACTGGCCGAGGCCGCGGACCTGAATCAATCGGCCATCAGCCTGTTGGAACGGGGGAAGCGGAATCCGACCCTGGACACGCTGTTGCGCTGGGCGGATGCCTTGAGTTTGGACTTGGGGGAGGCGCTGCAAAGGGCGCAGCGGGAGGCAGGGAAACGGGCCCGCTCCTGAACCGTCGGTTCCGGGCGGGCCCCCGCGGTATTGCGGGCAGATCATCCCGGGCGAGCCAGGGAATCCAGCGGGATCGAGGCGAGGTGGACGACGGCGACAAAAGAACGGAACACATGGGGGGATACTCCTTCCGCTGGGGTTATGGCGACACCGGCCCGGGTGTGATCCTCGATCTTCACGACCGCGTCCGATACGCCCGTTCCCGTCGGTTCCAGCCCCGGGACGCCGGTGCCGTCACCGGCGCTTCCGGCCGACGCCACTGGAGTTGTTCCGCCGGGAACACGAGGGTCAGCACCGGCGTTTCCACCGGCGGCAGCTCGAAGCCCGACTCCAGCGCCAGTTCCCGCTCGTATTCGACCCGGCGCGCATGGCTGTGGACGTATTGGAGCAGCGCCCGCAGTTGCGACACTCGCACGCCGCACCGGCGGGCCGCCCGGGGCACGTCGCCCAGGCGCCGGGCGATCTCCGCCACCAGCCAGACGGGCTCGCGCATGCCCACCCAGAACGTCATCTGCATCCCGTTCCATTCCCGAAACTCCACGCCCATACCGACACCTCCGATCTCGATTATGCCACAACTCGCGCCGGATGTGACCCCTGCCAGCTGGCCCGGCAAAGTTCCGGGTTATGGCGGGTTTTGATGGGGGTAATCGCCGCTTTGGTGGGGGAACGCCGAAGCCCTCTTCCGGAGGGAACCCGACGCGTGATAAAAGCCCGGAATGGCTGCCGATCTCGCCCGTCCCCCGCTCCCCGACCAACCCTGGCTCCGTGATTTCCTGGAGGCCAAAGGCTTCCGCCGGACCGCCCCGGACGCCTTCGGCAATGGCCGGGCCACCCTCCGTTTCACCGGCACTGATCTCCTTGCCATCCCGGCGGGCGGCGGCAAGGCGTGGCGCAGCGAGCTCAACGACGCGCCGCCCGAGGCCATCCGGAGCGTGCTGGAAACCCTCCTGGCCACCCCGTCCTTCCAGTCGGCCGCTGAACTTCAGCGCCGCGAGGACCGGCGCCAGGCCGCCGAGGCCTCCTTGGCGGTCCTGACCGACTCCATCGGCCAGCACCCCGAGACCCACAGCGGCGTGCATCTCCGCCGCTTCCTTTGGTCCCTCTATAACGGGCATCACGCCCTGAACCTCTGGCGGATGAAGGACGTCCTCGACAACCGCCACAATGCGGCCGCTGTCGAGGTCTTCACGGCCTGGATGCAGGGGCATGTCTCCGAGGATGCCCTGCGCCGTGCCCTGACCGACTCCGGCGAGATGGACCGTTGGGACGCGGTGACGCTGGGAGCGAAGGATCGTGAACGCCTCGGTGATGCCTTGGATGCCGTCACCGATCTCCTGAACACCGTCCCGACCGGCCGCCCCATCCTCGAACTCACCCGGGCTAACGGGCTGCTGCGGCAGGTGCTCGACGTGCTCCGCAATGCCAGCAAGTGACTTTCCGAAACACTCACCCAAGACACCCCATGGGCTACCGACCTGGAGAACTCATTGCGCAGGCCGCGCGACACCTGCTCAGCGTCCTGCTGGAAAACCGTTCGATCCTCTACTCCCACTTCTACGACGGGACCGAGGAGACCGAAGCGCGAATCTGCGAGGGCATCGGGATCTCGTTGGAAGACGGCGAGTGGTATTCCGCGGAGGCCCTGATCGACAACGCCGCCGCGCAACTGGAACAACAGGGCATCGTCGAGCTGGATTGGCTGGAGACCCGACTGGTGGATGGTGAGCCGGATTACCGGATCACGCTGACCACAGCAGGGCAAAAGGCTCTGCAAGCTGGTGTTCGCCTTTCGTTCTTCGACTCCGAATAGTCCGAGTCGACGCCTACACCCACCGCGTCAGTTGGATTGCTGGACGGGGACAGAGCTGGATGCCCCGACTGTCTGGCAAGGCCGATGGCCTTGAGCCAACCATGCCGCGACGGAAGCGAACCGCCACGCTTCATATTCCATCGCAGGCTCTTGCACGGATTTCTGTTCCGTGTTCCAGACCGCTCAAACCACCTAAAGCGCAATTCATCTGAAATCCACCGGCCCGTTTGCCGGTGAACTTGACAGCTTTCGGGAGCCTGCTAGTGATAACCAAGTGCCAGCCGAAGGCTTACCGCCGAAAATGGGTTTTAAAGGTGGGGCGATTGGAACTCATTCCAGCCGAACCATCATGCTTGAGGAACTTTCGACCTTGCTGGATACGGTTCCCGTGGCCGCAGGTCGATCGGACTATTTGTCCGCCATCATCGAGCAAAATGCTCTCGCCAAGCAAACGGGGGCTAACCGAAAGATCACAGCCCAACATCTAACGGAACTTTACGCCCTCGAACCGACGGTGCCCTTGTTCCGGGTTTTGCGGCGGTTTTGGCAAGACGATGTGGAGGGGCGTCCAGTTCTCGCGCTCTTGTGCTCGCTCGCTCGCGACCCCCTTCTGCGGGTTACCGCCGAGCCAATTCTCGCCATGAAATCGGGCGAGGAACTTTCCCGACAGAAGATCACCGATGCGATCCGCGCGGCTGTCGGAACTCGGATGAATGATGCGACGCTCGACAAGGTGGTTCGCAACGTTTCGTCCTCGTGGACGCAGAGTGGCCATCTCCGGGGCCGTGCGCGTAAGTTCCGGCAATTGGTCCGCCCCACTCCTCTGGCAACTGCCTATGCGTTGTTGCTTGGCTATTTGGAGGGACTGCGAGGCGGCCGATTGCTCGAAACGAACTGGACTCGCGTGCTGGACTCATCACCAAGCGAACTGCGGACCATCGCGGCAGAAGCGAAGCGTCTCGGTGGACTGGACTTGCGAGCGGCGGGCGACGTGATCGAAATCGGCTTCACCACAGTTCTAACCCCGCAGGAGATAAAGGATTCCCGTGTCGCGCATTGACGATCTCGCTGAGCAGTACGAGCGGCACATTTCCGCGCCGTGGCAGCGCAATCTGGCTGGCGCCCAGCGCATCATATTCGTCGTGTATCCCAAGGAGGACGAGCGACGGCTGCTTGTAAAAATGAAGGAGTTCGAGCATCGGACGAAAGCTGCCGGGCACGGTTGGCGCGAGGTCGATCTGACAAACGCTTTCCCCGTTTGGATGGCGGCTGAGGAATACCGCGAGGAATACTTCCGCCATCCGGAGGATCTCGCGTTGAAATTCGACAGCGAATTTGCCGATGCGTGCGCCGCTCGCCTCCGTGAAGAAATCCTGACTGGCGATGACAGCGACGACAACGTGCTGGCAGTCCATGGTGTCGCGGGTCTCTACGGATTCACGCGGCTTCACTTCGTTTTGCAGAAGATCGAGAGCCATATCCGTGGCCGCTTGGTGGTGTTTTTTCCGGGAGCGTATGACCAGAACGCTTACCGGTTGTTGGATGCCCGTGACGGTTGGAACTACCTCGCAACACCGATCACCGGCTTGGCGAGCAAGTGAGGAAATACCATGAAGAACCGAGAGATATTCCTACGCGATCCGGCAACCGCCAAGCTCATGAACAATGGGCAGGCCCGCATCAACGATGGGATGACGCCCCAAGAGTGGACCACGCTGCGCGAGGAACTCTCCAACTTCGTCTGCGAAGGACAATATGCCGATGGCATGCTGCGCATCCTCGAAGCGTTTCTGGGACGCGTGGGTGGCACGGATCAGACCGGCGCGTGGGTCAGCGGCTTCTACGGCAGCGGCAAATCGCACCTGCTGAAAATGATCGGTCACCTGTGGGTGAACACCGAGTTCCCGGACGGGGCGACCGCGCGCAGCATCGTGCCGAGGCTGCCCGAGGAGATCGAGGCGGCGCTCAAGGAGCTGGACACGAGCGGTCGCCGCGCTGGTGGGCTTCGGGCCGCTTTTGGAGCGTTGCCGTCTGGTAGCGCGGAAAGCACCCGGCTTACCATCCTCGGGATTATCCTGCGCTCCTGCGGGCTGCCGGAGAAATACAGTCTCGCGAAGTTCTGCCTGTATCTGAAGAACAACGGCTTTTACGACGCGGTGAAGAACGACGTCGAGGCCAGTGGCAAGGAGTTCATGCGCGAGCTGAACAACCTGTTCGTGAGTCCCGTGCTGCGGTCAGCCCTGCTCAAGGCTGATCCTCAACTGGGCAATGCGGATGGGCTGCGCACCCTGCTGACGAAAGAGTTCTCGCAGCCGACGGACATCTCCACGGCAGAATTCTTGCGAATGACACGGGAAGTGTTGGGCGGCAAAGACGGTCTGCCACTCACCATCCTGGTCTTGGACGAGGTGCAGATTTACGTCCGAAACAATCTGGAGCGCACCCGGGAGGTTGTGGAGGTCGCGGAAGCATTGGGCAAGCAACTCGACTCCCGGCTCTTGCTGGTGGGAGCGGGGCAAAGCGCACTGAGTTCCGATGTGCCGGAGTTCAGTTGGATGCGGGCTCGGTTCACAATCTCAGTGGAACTGTCCGATGCGGATGTGGAAAACGTGACGCGACGGGTGCTTCTGGCGAAGCGCCCCGAGAAGATTGAGGCCGTGCGCCAACTTCTCGCGGCCCACGCCGGGGAGATTGCCCGCCAACTATCCTCCACGGCGATTGCGACGCGCACGGAGGACAAGGACGTTTTGGCGGACGACTATCCCATCCTACCGGTCCGTCGTCGTTTTTGGGAGCATGTGCTCCGGGCGGTGGACCCAGCCGGCACGAGCGCGATGTTGCGAGCGCAACTTCAAATCATCCATGAAGCGCTCCGTGGATTGGCTGAGCAGCCATTTGGAACGGTTGTTCCGGCCGATTTCATGTTTGAGCAGCTGCAGGCCGGCATGGTGCAGCAAGGGGTTCTACTGCGGGAGTTGGAGGAGACCATCCGTAAGCAGGACCGGCTATCTTCCCGACTCTGCGGCCTGATTTTCCTGATTCGCAAACTCCCCCGCACCAGCGGTGCGGACTGCGGGGTGCGGGCAACTGCGGAAATGCTGGCCGACCTTTTGGTCAGCGATCTGGCCAACGATGGCACGAAGTTACGCAAGGATGTGCCCCTCGCGCTCCAGAAACTCGTGGACGAAGGAATCCTGCTGAAAGATGGCGAGGAGTATAACCTCCAGACCAAGGAATCCCAGGAGTGGGACAAGGAGTTCCGTAACCGCCAGACGCAGCTCGGCAGCAACGAATCGGTAGTGCATCAAAAGCGCGACGCGCTACTGCAAGCGGCGCTGCAAAAGGAAATCAATACGGTGCGGCTGAAGCAGGGCACGAGCAACGAGCCCCGCGAACTGGTGCTGCACTTTGCGCCCGAACCTCCCGACGCCACCGGCCAAAACGTCCCGGTGTGGGTGCGCAACGAGTGGAACGCTTCACAGAAAAACGTGGTGGATGCAGCCCGGGCAGCCGGGACCGACAGCCCGATCCTGTTCGTGTTCGTCCCCAAAGCGTCGGCGCAGGAACTGCGTGAACAGATCATCCGTGCCGAGGCCGCCCGAGGGACGATTGATGGAAAGGGTGTTCCAAGCACGCGCGAAGGCGAAGAGGCCCGCAGCAGCATGAGCACGCGGTTGGGTGATGCCGAGCGCGCACGGGACCAACTCATCGCCCAAATCGCCAGTGGCGCGAAGGTTTACAAAGGTGGAGGCACTGAGCTGTTCAACCTCACCCTGGCCGAAAAGGTTCGCGATGGCGCGACCGACGCATTGGCCCGACTTTTCCCGCGCTTTGGCGAGGCGGACCACAAGGGGTGGACGAGTGTCATCAACCGTGCCCGTAATGGGGATGACTCACCTTTGCGCGCCGTTGATTTCGACGGGGCGACGGAGCAGCATCCCGTTTGCCGTGAGATCCTGAGCAAAGTGGGCAGCGGCATTGAAGGTCGCGAGCTCCGGAAGCGCTTCTCTGCGAGCCCCTACGGCTGGCCCCAGGATGCGGTGGACGGCGGCATCATCGCCCTTCACTCCGGCGCACATCTGTTGGCGCGCTACAACAGCCAGGCACTGGCGGTGGGTCAGCTCGACCAGAACAAGATTTCCAAGACCGAGTTCCGCACCGAATCCATCATTCTGACCGGACCGGACAAGCTGAAGCTGCGGGGATTGTTCCAGGATGCCGGCATTTCTGCCAAGGCCAGCGACGATTTGGAGGTCAAGTCCACCGAGTATCTGGCACTGGCGGAATCGCTGGCCAGTAAAGCCGGGGGCGCCGCCCCGCTGCCGGAGCCACCGAAAACGACCCAGTTGAACGACTTGCGCGCCCGGGTGGGCAACGACCGCCTTAAGGGCTTGTTGGACCAGGCTGATTTTCTGAAAGCCGAGGTCGCCAAGTGGAAGAAGCAGGCGGATCTCGCGGCCAAACGTGTTCCCGAGTGGGAGAAGTTGCAAAAGTTCCTGAGTGTTGGCTTTGGGGTCAGTGCCCTGGCCGAGGTGGAGGCGGCTGCAAAGGGTATCCTCGATGGTCGGCTGCTACTCGATAACTCCGACCATGTGCCGCCGATGATCAAACAGGCCGCCCACGCCTTGCGGATGGCGGTGACGGGCGCGCATAGCGGGTTCGCCAGCCGGCACGCCGAACTGCTCAAAGAACTGGAAGCGAGCGTTGCCTGGCAGAAGATTTCCGGCCAACAGCGAATCAGCATCATGGGTGGTGAAGGCATTTCATCGGTTCCCGATCTGGAAGTCGGCTCGGACGAACAACTCCTGTCGGCTCTTCAGAACACGCCGGTCGCAAGCTGGAACGACAAGACAGCGGCACTCACGTCCCGATTCCAGAGCGCGGCACGCAAGGCGGCGAAGCTGCTCGAACCCGAGACGCAATACGTGACGCTCAAGAGCGACACGCTCCGCACGGAAGCGGAAGTGAAGGCGTGGCTTGCGACGCAGGAAGCGGCGTTGCTAGCCGAACTCAAGAAAGGCCCGGTGGTGGTGGGATGAAACTTCACATGCCTAAAGGGAAAATATTCATCAGCCACGCGGTCAAAGACAAAGACCTCGCGGATAAACTGGTTGACGTGCTGCTAAACAACGGCTGCGACGTGCCGGTTGGAGAAATCTTTTGCACGTCGCTGGAAGGGATGGGCATCCCGGCTGGGAGCAACAATTTCATTCAAGTCATCCGTGACCACATCCAACAGCCTTCCCTAGTCATTCTCCTACTCACTGAAAACTATTTTTGCAGCACGTTCTGCCAATGCGAACTGGGTGCGACTTGGGCAATGAACTTACCGACGTTTCCCATTGTCGTTCCGCCGCTCAAGAAATCGGGGCTGAAGGCCACGCTGGCAGTAACGCAAGCAGGGGACGTCAACGACAGCGGTTACCTCGATGAACTTCGTGATGCCGTCAAAGAGAAGCACGGTGCTGAGGTCAAGACGGCACGCTGGAATCTCAAGAAGGACCTATTCCTAAAGGAGCTTCCGGATGTATTGGCAAATTTGCCGAAGCCCGCACAAGTGCCGGCTGAAAAGTTGAAAGAAGCCGAACAGAAATATCGGGAAGCGTTGGAAGAACTGGAGGAGGCCGAGAAGAGGCAGAAGGAACTGGGCCGCCAGATCGAAGAGCTTAAGAAGCTCAAGGACACGGAGCAGGTCAAGGTCGTGGCGGCGAAATTCTCCACGGCGGATAAGGAATTCGGCCGGTTGCAGCAGGAAGCCCAGAAGGCGCTTAAGAAACTATGCCGCGCGACACGCATCGCTCTCTACTGGCGCATGCGTGATGAAGCCTACCACCCTGAAGACCAAGACGCGTGGGATGAGGTCGAGACCGCCAAAGCGGAAAGAGAAGTGTGGGTAAACGAGGACGAGTCAGCTACAGCAGAATTGAACGACAAACACCCTCGCGTTCAGGCTGCTGATGTGGCGCTGAGAGAGCTGGAACGATTCCTCGGCAATAGAAGACAGGAAGATTTCGTTGAGGAATTGACTAAGGAATGTGAGTTCCCAATCGAACTCTCGAACAAGGAATTTTGGCGGAATTACCTCACCAGCGTTTGATTCACCATGAGCACCCTTTCCAAAGAATCACGGAAGCAGCTTGAATCCACCGTGCTCAAAGCCCGTGAGGAAGCCGAGCGGGGCGCGGCGGCGGCGCTGGAATCCTACGGTGTCGGCGAGGCAAAGAAGCCGACGCATCTGGACAAGGCCGGTGAGAACTTGCGGAAAAAGCTCCGCGCCCGTGGACGACAGGCGGGTGACCTACGGCGACCGGATGATTCGCAGGAGGTCGGCCACCTCGTCCAGGAATGTGCATATGAGCATTGGCATCGGATGTTGTTCGCCCGGTTCCTGGCGGAGAACGGATTATTGATCGAGCCGGAGTCGGGTCTCGATGTGGACTTGGACTATTGCGAGGAACAGGCCCGTGAATCGAAGAGCGACAAGTGGGAGGTCGCTGCCAGCTTCGCGCAGCGGATGTTGACGAGTGTGTTCCGTTTGGATGACCCGGTGCTCCAACTGCGGCTCCCTACCGAGTTCCGTAATCGCCTCACCGCCCTCCTTGCCAGTCTTCCGTCGGAGGTGTTCACGGCCAGCGACTCGTTGGGCTGGACCTACCAGTTTTGGCAGACCAAGCGGAAGAAGGAGGTCAACGAATCCGGCGTGAAGATCGGGGCGGACGAACTGTCGCCGGTCACCCAGTTGTTCACCGAGGACTACATGGTGGACTTCCTCTTGGACAACACGCTCGGGGCGTGGCACGCAAGCAAGATTCTCGCCGCTAATCCTCGATTGGCTGAAACCGCCCAGAGTGAGGACGAACTACGCCAGGCCGTCGCGCTGCCGGGGTGCCCGTGGAACTATCTCCGCTTCATCCAAGGCAAGGACGGCAAATGGACTCCTGCCGCTGGCACGCTCGATGACTGGCCCAAATCTGCTGCCGCGCTTAGGGCGCTCGACCCGTGCATGGGCAGCGGGCATTTCGTGGTGGCCATGTTCGAGCGGCTCGTCGCGCTCCGGATGGCGGAGGAAACGCTGGACGAGAAGGCGGCGGTAGCGGCGGTCATCCGAGACAACCTGTTCGGGCTGGAGCTGGACCCTCGCTGCACGCAGATCGGCGCATTCAACTTGGCGCTGGCCGCGTGGCGGCGCGTGGGACACTGCGCGCTGCCAGCCATGAACTTGGCATGCTCCGGCCTAGCGCCGAACACCCGCGAAGCCGACTGGTTGGCGATTGCTGGTGATAACGAGAAGCTCCAGCGCGGCATGCAGCGGCTTTACCGGCTGTTCCAAAAGGCGGCCGTGCTGGGGAGCCTCATTGACCCGCATTCCGGCGAGAGCGACCTGCTGGTGGCTGCTTTCCACGAACTCCAACCGCTGCTGGAGAAAGTGCTGGTGCAGGAGGCCGGGGACGACACCGCTCACGAGATGGCTGTGACGGCTCGCGGCCTGGCGAAAGCGGCGGAGATTCTCGGCGGCCAGTTTACGCTGGTAGCAACGAATGTGCCGTTCAAAGAAACGAAGCAACTCATTGTTCCTCTGCAGGAACACATCGAGGAACACTTCAGGGACGGTAAGGTTAATCTTGCGACCGCATTCCTGCTGCGCATCCGCCAGTTCATGACGGCTCGCGGAACAGCGGCAGTCGTGACTCCTCACGAATGGCTATTCCTCAAATCCTACACCCCGACGCGCGAAACGATGCTGCGCCGTCTTGCATGGAGTCTTCTGGCAGATTTAGGTGAGAATGGCTTTGAGAGCCAACAGGCGGCTGGTGCGTTCACTGCGCTCATTTCGTTCAGCAACACGCCGCCGCAGACCACAAACTCCTACGCTGGGTGGGACGTGACAAAGCTCAAGATGCCGAGGGATAAGGCCGCTGGATTGCTCGAATTGCCGCCGATGTTGGTTCCGCAAACTGACCAACTCAAGAATCCCGATTCGCGAATCGGCCTTTCTACTGCATCAGAATTGCCGCTGCTGAGCAAATACGCTGGCTCATATGTTGGCCTTCAAAACGGTGACACTCCTCGCTTCGTTTTCTACTTTTGGGAGATACCAGTTCTGGATTCAGTCTGGAGTCCTTTCGAGTTGCCCTGCGACTCTCCAAAACTATTCGGGGGTCGCAACGGTATCCTACGTTGGGAGAAGGGAGTCGGGGTTTTGGCATCTGCATCATACGCCCGTGTCCAAGGCACTGAAGCCTGGAACAGGCAGGGGGTTGCAATCCGGCAAACTCGAACGTTGCCCGCGACACGCTATACAGGCGAACTTTACGATCAGTCCAGCGCTGCAATCATTCCTCACAATCCCGCACATCTTCCCGCAATCTGGGCGTATTGTTCTTCCCCCCAGTTTCACGATGACGTCCGCAAGATCGACAAGAAGAAGAACGTAACCAATGCCACGTTGGTAAAAGTCCCATTCGATCTTGAACACTGGCAGGCGGTCGCGCTGGAGAAGCATCCAACCGGATTGCCAAAGCCATTTTCAAGTGACCCGACGCAATGGTTATTCAACGGACATCCGAAAGGTGCGGACCACCCTTTGCAAGTGGCCGTGGCACGACTGGTTGGCTATCGCTGGCCTCGGCAAATGGGTTGTAGCTTCCCAGATTGCGCCGCGGTCGGTCCGGATGGTCTCGAGAAGCATGCCGACAAGGATGGTGTGGTCTGCTTTAGCCAGGCGCGCGATGAACCACCTGCCGCAGAACGGCTTCGCGCGTTGCTGGCAGACTCCTACTGCGCGGACTGGAGTCATGCATTAGAACGAAAACTCATTGCCGATACAGGCTCTAACGCAGAATCGCTGGAAGAGTGGTTGGTAAACGATTTCTTCCAGCAGCACTGCGAGGTATTCGAAAAGCGGCCGTTCATCTGGCACATCTGGGATGGTCGCAAAGATGGTTTCAATGTGCTGGTGAATTACCACAAGCTCGCCGAAGCCAACGGAGTTGGGGCGCGCACGTTGGAAACCCTTACTTACGCTTACCTCGGTGACTGGCTTGGCAGGCAAAAGAACGCCGCTGAGCGTGGCGAAGCTGGCGCAGACGGACGTCTTGCCGCCGCGCAGGAATTGCAGAGTGAGTTGAAGAACATCTCCTCTGGCGAAGCGCCCTACGATCTGTTTGCTCGATGGAAGCCCCTTTACCAGCAACCTATAGGATGGCAGCCAGACATTAACGATGGAGTCCGAGTAAACATCCGCCCGTTTTTAAGTATTGATTTGAATTGCGGGAAGAAGGGTGCTGGCGTCCTTCGGTGCAGACCGGGCATTGCATGGGAATCGGATCGTGGGGCCGAGCCCGGGGGCAGCAAGCTGGACTTCCCCTGGCACTGGTCGTTCGACGGTCAAACGAAGGACTTTGGCGGCGGTGCCAAGTTTGATGGGGTCCGCTGGAATTCATGCCACTACTCGTTAGCGCACAAACAGGCAATTAGAGAATCACGGAGGCTCCATGGCTGAGGACATTTCCATTCAAGATCTTGAAATGGTGGTCGCCTATGTCGCGAGTTGCGGCGCAGTGACAAACAGGGAATGCCGCAAGGTCACAGGCCTTGGCTATGATTCGTCAATAAAGATTTTCAATGGCCTCTGTTCCTTAGGAACACTAAGGAAGACCGGCACTGCTTCGGCTACTAAATACGTTTTGCCTGGAAGCATCTCGAAAGCACCCGACACCATGAATGACCGAATTACTCTTCAACACTTACAGGACGTTATGGACTACGTAGGTAAGCAGGGTGCCATCACGAATCGCGAATTCCGAGGACTGACTCATCTTTCCTATAACAGCGCAATCAAGGTTCTCGGAGTGCTTTGCACGCTCGGAATGCTGAGAAAGTCTGGAACTGCTTCCGCTACAAAATACATCCTTCCGTCTTCAGGGTCATCGACGCTACCTCGGCCGGGCTATCATAGGAAGGACATGCCTTAAGCCGTCAGTTAAAGGCAGTATGCACCACTCCGAATGGCCTTTCCCAGGTTCGCGTTGGTGGAAAGTTGATTTTCACACTCACACTCCAAAATCCACGGATTACGGTAAAGGCGACCCCAACGAAGCCCAACTCAAGCAGAGAACGCCCCGCGAATGGCTGCTGGACTTCATGCGGGCCGGAATCGATGCCGTGGCCGTCACCGACCACAATACTGGAGGTTGGATTGATGGATTGAAGGCCGCTTACAAGCAAATGGAGACGCAGGACATTCCGCGCCATGCTGAGTTCCGGCCGCTTACCATCTTCCCCGGAGTGGAATTGAGTCTTGGGCGGGTTCATTGCCTTGCAATCTTCGATCCTGCCTGTGGCGGCGAAGTGGTCGAAGGATTGGTGGGATTTGCCCGCTATCGTGGCGACCGGGGCAATTCAAACGGGGCGTGCGAGGCTTCAATGGCGGACATCGCCGCCGAGGTCCAACGGCTGAACGGGATTTTTATCCCCGCCCACGCCGACAAGACGACAGGGGTGTTCGCAGAACTGAAAGGCAACGATCTGCGACCGGTTCTGGATTGCGAATGCATCCGGGCGTGCGAGATCGTTGACCCTTCGTTCGACCTCCCCGACCTCTACAAGCAGCGTAAGCTGAACTGGACCCGCGTGCTCGGATCCGACTCCCATCACCCACTGCCGTCCGCGACTGGAGGAGGCCGATATCCGGGTTCCCATTTTACTTGGGTGAAAATGGGCCGTTCCGACGTTTCTGGCCCTGCCACTGGGTCACCACCGGCAGCATCCGTTCCTGGAAGCACCCTAACGAATGGCGCAGCCTTGACCATCGAGTCGCTCCGATTGGCTCTCGTGGATGGGAATGAACTTTCCATCCGGCCAAGCGACTCGGTGCCCACTGATTTCGATCCATTCGCGCTCCCCGATGAGTTTATTGAGGGCATCGAAATCGACCGAAGTCGGTTTATGGGGCGGGAAGGCCCTGAACGGGTGTTGTTCAACCCGTTCCTGAATTCGGTTGTGGGAGGGAGGGGCTCTGGAAAGAGCACCATTCTTCAGTTTCTCAGGCTTTGCCTGCGTCGAGACGGTGAACTCACGCGGCTGGATCAGAATTCTGAGGTTCGGCGCAGTTTTGAGCGCTTCCGCAAAGTGTCAAAGGGACGAGACGACGACGGGGCGGTGACGGCGGATTCCCGCATCTACGTCGTCTTTCGCCACCATGGCGAACGCTTTCGGATCAGTTGGCCGGACGTGCCTGGCCAGCCCTCGGTCCAAGAATGGAATCCTTCCACCCAGAGCTGGCAGACGGCGAAATCGCAATCTGTGGCAGACCGCTTCCCGGTTCGTATCTTCAGCCAGGGGCAAATTGCCCTCCTTGCGGGCGAAAAGAGCGAGGCGCTCCTAGAAATCATCAACCAGGCGGTCAATTTCACCGAATGGAAGTCCCGCTGGGATGAGGAAGAGCGAGCATTTCTTACGGTTCGCACTCGCATCCGGGAATTGGAGGGAAAACTTCAGAATCGGGATCGCGTGGTGGGATCTCTCGATGATGTTCGCCGCAAGCTGGCCCGGTTCGAAGAGGCCGAGCACGCCAAGGTGCTGAAGGAGTTCCAAACTCGGAGCCGCCAGGCGAAGGAGCTTGAAAGCCAAGTCACCAGTGCGCGGGAAAAGGTAGCGCAATTGGAGGCCCTCGCCCAGCAGCTCGTCCCTTCCGACGTTGGGATCGGTATTTTCTCCGAGAGCGAGCCGCTTGATCAGGAAGCTACCGCCAACATTTCACGAATCAGGGAGGCCGTTGCCTCGGCGCAGCTAGCTGTCCGCAACGCTGCACAGCGTTTGACCGACGACGTGAATGTCGAGGTAGCTCAGGCAAACCAGACGGCATGGCACACGGCGGTAACTGAGGCACGCACCGCCTACGATAAGTTGGTGGCCGACTTGAAGACGCAGGGCGTGCAGGACCCAAGCGAGTATGGGCGGTTGGCACAAGACAGCCAACGCCTAGAGCTTGAAGTAAAGGGACTCGAATCTCTCAATCAATCGCTCACCAGTCTTCGCTCACAGGCGACGGAAAAGCTGGAATTGCTGCAAGGTTTGCGACGGGAAATCACCGTGAAGCGTCGGGAGTTTCTCGACCGAGTTCTCGCCAGCAATCCATACGTCCGGATCGAGTTGAAGGCCTATGGGCGGGAATCTTCCACAACGGCGCAATCGCTTCGAACTGTCCTGAGAATCGCGGAGGAAGCCGACAAGTATCTCACGGACGTCTATCTGCGAGATGACAAAACCGAAAAGGAAGAAGGCGTGGTGGCTGAACTGCTCAGAGGACTGCCAAGCGACGACACTGTCGCTGGCGAAGTCGAACAACGCATTCAAGCGCTCAAAGAAACGCTTCAGAAGGCCTGTCTGGGTCAACAAACCGACTTGGGTTCATGGTTCCGACAGCGGATTCAGAAGGAGTATGGTCAGCGACCGGAGTATCTTGACCGCATCCTTACTTGGTTCCCCGAAGACAGTCTATCGGTGAGCTACAGCGCCAAAGGCGACGGCAAGGATTTCAGGCCGATTACCCAGGGCTCTGCCGGTCAGAAGGCTGCTGCCATGCTCGCCTTTCTCCTCGCCTACGGCGACGAACCCATTCTGGTGGATCAGCCGGAGGACGACCTAGACAATCACCTTATCTACGGGCTCGTGGTTCGGCAGATCCGAGAAAACAAGCAGCGCCGCCAAATCATCACCGTGACTCACAATCCCAATATCGTAGTCAATGGTGACGCCGAGATGGTCCATTCTCTCGACTTCAAGAGCGGCCAGTGTCGGGTTACGGAAAAGGGCAGTCTTCAGGAGGCGGCCGTCCGGGACGAAATCTGCCGAGTAATGGAGGGGGGCCGCGACGCTTTCGAGCAGCGGTATCGACGAATCGGGAAAGGCGGTAGCCGTGTTTGAAGGCGCTGAACTGCTCCTGGAGCCCATTCGCCTCGCGGATGTGAAGGAAATGCCATGCCCGTAAGTTATCGAACCAAGTCCAAAGCGCCGGAGACATTGCTAGCGGCTGTCGAGGCATCCTTGCTGGCCGCAACCCGCCACCATGCTGGCGTCGAAGAGCCACCGGCGGCGGTGCTCTGGACAGATGCCGAGGGCCAATGGCAGCCGGTGGTTAAGAAATTGCAAGAGAAGCTGCCTCAACTTGTCGTCCACGGCATCTACGACCCGGAAAGGCGCACCGGGCCTGCGGTGTGGCTGAAGTGCATCGTGGGGCGGACGATTGACTTGGGCTTGGACAAGGACGTTGTGCCCATCGTGTATTTGCCGAACGTGAGTCGGCAGACGCTGAGAGCGGCGGGGGACTGTCCCGTCCTGCTTCAGCCATTGGTGGAGCTTCAATATCGCGGTGCCGTTTGGACACAGCGCAACGGCAAGGACTGGACGGTGGAAGCGTTTTTGATTTCGGACGATGGACTGGGGCTGGACGTGTCCCGCGACGACGGCACGCGCAACTCGCTGCACAGTGCATTGCCGGTTCTAGCGGAAACCCCCATCCCGCAGTTGGAGGGCAAGCGGCTGGAGGCAGAGGATTTCGACAAGCTCATGGTCGGCGACCAGCCGCGCGACCTGCTGGAGTGGATGAATGACCCGAAAGGCGCTCGTGAAGGCTGGGGTGAAGGCAAGTGGCACGCCTTTCGGTCGCGCTGCAAAAAGGAATACGGCTTCGACCCCGACGCTGAGGGCGCGGTCGGCGCGGCGGAACGACTGGGTCTTCGCAAGGAAGCGCCGTGGCAACAGCTTTGGGAGCGGTTTTCTGAAGCACCCGTGCTCTACAAGGCGCTCCCGGACTTACTGACGAGGGCCAAACCTTCAGAATTGGTTTTCAACCCGGAGTCCTGGCCGGACGAGAACGACAAGGCCGAAGCACGACTGCGGACCGCCCTTCTGGAGCTTGCAACAGCGGACGGAACGACCGCTCGCGAGGCCGTGCTAAAGCTGGACGCCGAACACAGCCGACGGCGGAATTGGGTCTGGGCCAAGATGGGTCGCAGTCCGCAAGCACAGGCGTTGGAAATTCTCGCCGCGCTGGCAAACAAGGCAGGACGAGCCTTGAACGGCGCGAGCCTGGAAGAGATCGCCAAGCACTATGAGAACGGCGGCTACGAGGTCGACCTGATGCTTGTGCGGGCGCTGGCCGAAGGAAAATCGAATCAAGACCGGGCGGCAATCCAAGCCGCGGCGCGGGCTCTTTACCTGCCGTGGCTGCGGTCAGCTGCGGAATTGTTCCAGCAACTCGCGGCCAGGACACCGTTCGGCGGCGCGGGCCATCAACCATTGATCGAAGCGACAGTGGGCGAATGTCTCGTATTCGCGGACGGGCTGCGATTCGATCTCGGCCAGGAGTTGCGGGCGTTGTGCGAAGCGCGCGGATTGAGAGTGGCATTGGACCGACGCTGGGCAGGCACTCCGACGGTGACAGCCACGGCGAAGCCCGCCGTATCGCCGGTGGCCGGTTTTTTGCAGGGCGGACTGACTTTGCCGGACAATTTCACGCCGTTCATCAAGGCGGGCGGTCAGGAATTAAGCACGGCGCGGTTCCGCAACTTGCTGGAGGACGCAGGCTATCAATTCCTCGGCGCGGGGGAGACCGGAGATGCTAGCGGCAAGGCGTGGACGGAATGCGCGCAGATTGACCGGCGCGGCCATGATTTGCAGTTGGGCCTCGCCAACTTGGTTGCCGAGGAACTCGACGGCATCGTGGAGCGTGTCACGGAATTGCTCGATGCCGGATGGCGCAAGGTTCGTGTGGTCACGGATCACGGCTGGCTCCTTGTCCCGGGCGGCCTGCCGAAAACGGATTTGCCGGGCTACCTCGTTCAGAGCCGTTGGGCGCGCTGCGCGGCGATTCGCGGGCAATCGAAAGTCTCCGTGCCAAAGGTCGGCTGGTTTTGGAACGTCTCGGCCGAGGCGGCGATAGCGCCGGACATCACAGCGTTCGTGGCCGGGGTGTGCTACGCGCACGGCGGATTAAGTGTGCAAGAGTGCCTTATCCCGATGCTCACCATCCAACCCTCGAAAGAAGCCGCGCCGGTGACGGCTCGGATCAAGACCGTGGAATGGCAACGGCTGCGTTGCCGCGTGACGCTGGAGACGCCGATGGCTGGTGTGACGGTGGACATACGCACCAAGGCGAATGCGCCCGACACGTCGCTGGCTTCCGCTCCGAAGGCGACCGACGCGATGGGACAAGCATCTTTGATCATTCCCGACGATGAACAGGCCGGTGCGGCGGCGGTGGTCGTGTTGTTGGACGCGTCCGGCACCGTATTGATGAAACAGGCCACCACTATTGGAGAAAGCTGAGACTATGAGCATGCAATTGGATGATTTGGACAGGTTGGCGGCGTCAGCCTTCGATGGCTACCTGGTGCGCAAAGACCTGGTTCGGAAATACAGCCGGCAATACCCCGTGCCGACGTATGTCGTGGAGTTCCTCTTGGGCCGGTATTGCGCGACTGTTGACGAAGGCGAAATCCGGGAAGGACTGCAAATCGTCGAGCAGCAATTGAACAACCGCACAGTCCGAACCGGACAAGAAGAGCTGTTCAAGTCGAAGGCGCGGGAAACCGGTTCGGTGAAGCTGATCGACATCGTCAAAGCCCGCTTGGATGCGAAGAACGACTGTTACGTGGCGGAGCTGCCGAGCCTTGCTCTGAAGGATGTGCGCATTGGCGATAAGCTGGTGAAGGAGCACGAGCGGATGTTGACGGATGGCTTCTATGCGGAGGTGACGCTGGGTTACGACGCGGTCATCGCTGAGGAAAATGGCGGACGGCCGTTTTCCATCGAGGCGCTGCGGCCGATCCAGCTCTCCAAGTCGGAGGCGTTGGAAGTGTTGGCGAAAGGGCGGCGCAGTTTCACGACGGAGCAATGGCGCAATTTCCTCATCCGTTCCATCGGGCTTGAACCGACGGAACTCACCGACCGCGCCAAGCTGGTCGTCTTGTTGCGCATGATGCCGTTCGTGGAGCGCAACTACAACATGGTGGAACTCGGGCCGCGCGGCACCGGCAAGAGCCACCTGTTCCAGCAGATTTCTCCCTACTCGCACCTGATCTCGGGTGGCAAGGCTACGGTGGCGAAGATGTTCGTGAATAACGCGAGCGGTCAGCGCGGGTTGGTCTGCCATTACGATGTCGTGTGCTTCGATGAAGTGTCCGGCGTGTCGTTCGACCAGAAAGACGGCGTAAACATTCTTAAGGGCTACATGGCGTCGGGCGAATTCTCGCGCGGCAAGGAGAGCATCCGTGCCGAGGGTGGCGTGGTGATGGTCGGAAACTTCGACGTGGACGTTTTGCAGCAGCAAAAGATCGGGCACCTGTTGAGCCCGCTGCCGCCGGAAATGCGCGACGACACGGCGTTCCATGACCGCATCCATGCCTACGTCCCGGGCTGGGACTTCCCAAAACTGAATCCGAACATCCACCTGACGAACCACTTCGGATTAGTCAGCGACTTCCTCAGCGAGTGCTGGACAAAGATGCGCACGAGCAGTCGGGTATCGGCGATGCAAGGGCGCGTTCATTTGGGCGGGGCCTTGAGCGGACGCGACATCGAGGCCGTGAACAAAACGGTGAGCGGCATGGTGAAGCTGCTGTTCCCCGACCCGGAAATGGAGATTTCCGATCACGACTTGGAGGCCATCGTCCGTATGGCGCTGGAGTCGCGAAGGCGAGTGAAAGAACAGCAAAAGCGCTGTCTCAAAAGCGAATTCCGCAACACGCACTTCAGCTACACGCTGGGAACGGAAGGCGTGGAACAATTCGTTGCGACGCCGGAGTTGCACAGCGACGAAGCGATTGAGAGCGACCCGTTGCCACCTGGGCAAGTGTGGGCGATTTCGCCGGGGACGACGGAAGCTGGACCGGGGCTTTATCGAGTTGAAGTCGCGACCGGCCCGGGTGCGGGTGTGCGCATCCTAAACACACCCGCGCCGCCGGGATTCAAGGAGAGCGTGAAGGTGGGCGAGCAGAATCTCTATTCACTGGCTAAGAAACTTGTGGGCGACCGCGACCCGCGCACGCATGAGTTTTCGGTGCAGATGCGGGCGATGGACAACGACAAGAGCGGAGGTGGTATGGGCCTGCCGATCCTCATCGCGCTGGCGGGGGCGCTGCTGGAACGGAGCACACGCGGTGGGCTCATCGTGATCGGTGCACTGAACTTGGGCGGCTCCCTGGAGATGCTGCCGAATGCGGTGGCGCTGGTGGAGATTGCCATCGAAAAACAGGCGGCGGTTCTCCTGATGCCGGTGGCGGCGCGCAGACAGCTGAACGAACTCCCCGACGAGCTTTGGACCAGAATCAACATCGAGTTTTACAGCGAGCCCAGTGACGCGTTTTTTAAGGCACTTGCCGAGTGAGCGTATCAAATTGATTTCATACAGGACTCTCGAAATCGGCAGATCACAAGAAGCGCACCCTTGATCAGAAGCTGCGGCAAGACACCCCAAAGGCGAGGGAGTCGAGTTACCTCCAACCATTTCAGGCATGGCCTGCGCTGAGTATCCAAGGTGAATGTTCACTTCTGCAATTCGGTGTAGCTCATCGGAACTTTGCTTGTGAATGTTACGCTTTTGAAGGTTTGACCCCCTTAGGGGCCAAGTGGATTCTGGTGGCCATGAAACCAATTCCTAGATCCAAATCGCGTTCTGAAGCCATCCGAATGCCCCGGTGGAGGGTGACCGTTCCTCGCTGGCGAGAGCTCGTGGTAGAGCGCCTCCACATCGAGCCAACCTATTCTGGATATTTGGAAGGGACAACCGACGGCATCAATCGCCATCTACTCAGGAGTCTTCCGAGAAGATCCGGATTCATGGTCGGTGCAAAACTAGAGAACGACGCTGTTCCATTTTATATGCGGCCTCTCTCGGTGTCGGCATTGGCGAAGCCGCTTCCGGACTTCCTCTGTTTGGCACTCCTTCACTCGACACCGGTGAAGGATGAAACGTTGGACGATGATACAATTTATTCTCGGTGCGTCTATGCATGGTTCACCAGCAATCTTTCGACGGACGTGAACGAGCTCCTCAAGACGGGGATTCGACGGTTTTCCTGGGAAAAGCACGCGCTGAATTGCTGGCTTTGAGCAACTCGCTCATGCCAGAAGCTTAGTTCTTGAGATAGGTTTTTATCTCGCCGCTTCATTCAGGCGAACCTTGAGGGTGAGGCTCCTCAGTTTTCGAGCGGGTTGCGGTGTTCGCTGGAACCCATTGGCTTCCAGTTTTCCGGGAGATTCGGTAGCCGGTCGCATTAATGGTTCAAACCATTTTTGCATGCGCGCAGCCATCGGCACGATGCGATGGCGGGTGTGGCCACCTCCGTCAGTCGGCCATTCGAGTCGAAGGTTTGGGTGCCGACTTGGTGCCTACCGGATGTTGGGAGACCTCTGCACTCAATTCGCAGGTGTCTCCTGCGCGTCGAGGCCGAGGCGGATCACTCTTCAGATTTCGCCAGAGCGCTCCCAAGATTTGTCGAAATGGCCCCATGGCCACGCCTTGACCAAGAATCGCGGTGCCGGTGGCGAAGTCCTTGACGCCGGTCGTCATCGCTCGGATTAGTTCAATTTCCTTTAGGCGTAAGAGTCGGGGGCCAAAGGGAGTCGACACAAAGGGACCGGCGTTGATCTTGTGGTAGCTGCGGGTGAGGACGGGGAGGCGCGTCTCTGCGCCGGTGAGGACCGTGAAGCCGAAGCCGTGTCCGAGCGCTTGGTGTCGCTCCTGATGGCGGCGGAGTCCGGCAATGGTCGCAGCGATACGTCGGGCATCGGCGGCGTCGCGTTCCGAATCGGGCGGGTCGAGGAAGGCGGACACTGGAGTGGTATTGGGAATGCCGGGGACTTGGAGTTCGAACTGTCGGTCCAGGGTAGCGACCAAAATCCAGCGTTTGCGGTCCTCGATCTCGTTCCATTCCTCGTTCGGCTTCAGGACGGTCGTGAAGACGTGGTAGCCGAGGCGTTCGAGATGGGTGGTCAGGAGCTGTCCGGCCAGACTGGTTCCGAAGGACGGGACGTTCTCGAACAGGATCGCGGCCGGCATGCGTTCGCGGACAATGCCGATCACCGGAAGGAAGAGGTCACCCGTGTCACCCAGTTCTGGCTTACCAGCGAGACTCTTCTTGGCTCTCCCGAGGGTGGAGTGGCTGGTGCAGGGAATGCCTCCGATCAAAACATCGAACTCGGGGAGATCCGACGTCTCGACCGCCCGGATGTCGGCCTGGATGAGTGCCGCTTCGGGATGTGCGGCCTGCCAGATGTCCGCAAACCTCGGGTCGATCTCGACTCCAGCCGAAACGGTGTAGGCATCGTTCCCGGCGACGGCGGCGGTCAGCGTGCCCCCTCCGGCGAAGACCTCCAGCACCCGGAAGGGCGGCGTCAGTTGGCGACTCCGCAGGATGGCGGTCGCGCGTCGGGTCGGGGTGACCGACAGGCGCTGATGCCAACCGGTGACCTTCAGCTCCGGGAATTCGCCCAGCGGCCCGAGGTAGGCTTGGTTGGCGACGTCGATGATGGGACGCAGGCCGGTGGCGGTCCGACGACTGGAAACATGGTTCTCCGCGAGGATCGACGGGCGCAGAATCAGTTCTTCGCTTCGTGCCTCCACCGCAAACGGCGTGCCGGGCGGAAAGCCCAGTGCGTCGAGGCGCCGGGTCTCGATCCAAAGGCGCGATTTGTCCCGGTTCCGCCCCAGGGGCGTCACCGCCAACAGTTTCATCCGTTTGCTCCTGCGGCACTCTCGGTGCCGGCTGCCCTTCCATCCGGACTTGCTGACCGTTTGCTTCACTACAGAGGCTGCAGCGCATCGGCATCGGCATGATCACCCTCGCAGCGGTGCGGGGGATCAGAGTGATGGTCCGTGGCCGTGATCCTTCTCCGCAATTGGAGTGGAAAGCCGGGAGCCGGTCCGGGCTACCGCGTGGTAGACAGCCGCGATTCCCTCGGTTACCCGGAGGTTGTGCTCCCAGCGGACCGTCTTGCTCAGAAGTTGACCGGCAGCGAAGAGGTCCTTCACCTCTTCCGGCCCCCAGCCCTTGGCTGCGGCCTGATTTCGCCAGGCCACAAACAATTCCCTGCCCGCAAGTCGGCGGTCGGTAACGCTTCCGGGTAGGGGTTTCTCGGTCAGACCCAGATCCCGCATGGTGGGTGGTGTGAAAAGATTCTCGGGAACCCGGGTGCGCTCGGTCAGCCCAAACGTCCCGACGATCTCGCTGAGCTTGCTCCATTCCGAACGCGCGATCAGTTCGCTCAAGGCCCCCGGTGCCAGAGTGAGCGGGAAATGCACCTCCTTGCCGTCAGGCAGCCGATACTGTTGGGCAATCAGGATGGTGGTTTCCAGGCGTGGCGTTTGGTCCGGGGCAGCTCCGGCGAGGAAGGCTGCATAAAGACAGCCGCGGCTCAGGAGCGGCAGATTTGATTCCGACTCAAGGACGGCGAGGCGCTGAACGAGTGTCATCGCCTGTTTCATGGCGTAGTAGCGCGCCTCGATCAGGTCGAGGCACTGTTCTCGCTCACCCAAGGCGAAGAGGGTCGATACGAGCGGATTGCCCGTGAAGGTGATGCGTTGGGCAATGACAGGGTCCGTCTCACGCCAGTTCCGGGGCGGAAGCTGGTCACCTGCCGGGCTGCGGAAGCTGAAGATGTTTCCGAACGTTTCCCGGTCAATGAACAGATCCTCAAGCTGCTCAATAGGCCCGTCCAAGTGCAGCCTGGCAACATCTGACCCGCGCCACAACCCACCGTAGCTTAGGCGATTATCTCGGAAGCCCAGTCCAAAGAACTCTTCGGTGAGTTCCGGCAGTTGACTGAGGCGAACGGGCTGGATGTCGCTGCTCATGGTAAGTTGGCGATCAGACATCATGACGCTGGACTGAATTCGTGCCCCAAGCCCCCAGCGTCACTGGGCGGAAATGAATGCTTCATGGCTTTTTCCGGCGCTCCTCGCTTCACGTCCATCCGGCGCCGGGAATCAGAGTGATGGTCCATGGCCGTGGTCCTTCTCCGGAATTCGGGTGGAAAGCCGGGAACCGGTCCGGGCTACCGCGTGGTAGACAGCGCCAATTCCCGCCGTCACCTGGAGGTTGTGCTCCCAGCGGACCGTCTTGCTCAGAAGCTGACCGGCGGCGAAGAGGTCCTTCACTTGTTCCTGCCCCCAGCCCTTGGCGGCGGCCTGATTTTGCCAGGCCACAAACACCTCCCGATCCACAAGTCGACGGTCGGAAGCCCATCCAGGGCGTGGCTTTTCCGTCAGACCCAGATCCCGGATGGAGGGTGGTGTGAAGAGATTCTCGGGAACCTGGGTGCGCTCAGTCAGCCCAAACGTCCCGACGCTCTTGCTGAGCGTGCTCCATTCCGAATGCGCGATCAGTTCGCTCAAGGCCCCCGGTGCCAGAGTGAGCGGGAAATGCACCTCCTTGCCATCCGGCAGCCGATACTGCTGGGCAATCAGGATGGTGGTTTCCAGGCGTGGTGTTTGGTCCGGGGCGGCTCCGGAGAGGAAGGTCGCATAAAGACACCCTCGGCGCAGGAGCGGCAGGTTCGATTCCGACTCGAGGACGGCGAGACGCTGAACGAGGCCCATTGCTTGCTCCACGGCTTGGTCGCGCGCCTCAATCAAGGCCGTGAGCTGCATTTGCCCGCCCAACCCGAGGAGGGTTGATACGTGAGGATTGCCGGTGAAGTTGATGCGTTGGGCGATGACAGGGTCCGTGTCGCACCACTCCTGGGGCGGAAGGTGGTCACCCGCTGGGCTGCGGAAGCTGAAGATGTTTTCGAAGGTCTCCTGCTCCACAGTGGGGTCCACATCGCGCTTGTCCAATGGGAGTTGGGCAAGGTCCGATCCGCCCCAGACGCCATCGAAGCCAAAGCGGTATACGAAGCGGTCAAAGCCAAGGAGTTCCTCGGTGAGTTTCGTCAGTTGACTGAGACGAACGGGCTGGATGTCGCTGCTCATGGTAAGTTGGTGATCAGGCATCATGACGCTGGACTGAATCCGTGGCCGGAGATCCCGCCGTCACTGGGCGGGACGGAATGCTTCAGGGCTAGGGTCCGGCGTTCGGCCAAGGGTGGCACTGGGGCGTGTGGGCGGACGGGGAATTGATCCCAAGTTACCCCATCGAGCACGCGGCCGGTCACGTGTTTGCGGACGCCACCCCATTGCTTGAAGAAGAATGGCACGCCGCGCTGAACGCAGTGATCGCGCAGCGGGCGGACCCACTCGGCCGGCATGGGGCGGGCACCGGGACCGCTCTCCCCGCCGACGATCACCCAGGCCAGGCCCCCAAACTCCACGGGACCGAGATTCTCCAGCAAGGGCTCCACAGAAAGGAACGGCATCACGGCGCCGGATTCCCGGAGATGCTCCACCCGCGGCAGTCCGAAGCGGCGGTCATCGACGCTGACGCCCCACCAGATGTGCTCCAGCTCCGCGGCGAACCGGAGTCGCCCCCGGAGCAGATCCCGCAGGCGCTCGGACCGCTTGGTGAGGACCTGGTAGGTGTGCCACGGACTGGCCGCCATCACCCGGGCCACCCGCTCGATGTAGTCGTCGGAGACGCCGACGTGGAACAGGTCGCTCATGGAGTTCACGAAGATGCGCTTGGGCTGAGCGAACCGGAATGGCTCGCCGAGCTTCTCGGGCACCAACCGGAGGTCGAAGCCCTGTTCAAAGGGACTCCCCGCCACGCCCCGGAACCGTTCGGCGAACGTCTCCGCGTAGCAGTGGGCACAGCCGGGACTGATCTTGGTGCAGCCCCGCACGGGGTTCCACGTCGCATCCGTCCACTCGATCTTTGAATGGTCACTCATGGTTTCCTCCAGCGCTCGCCTCTTCAGGCCCACCCGGCTCCTCCCGAGCGGGCCTGCTTGGGATTCTTTTCACGGTCCTAGAATGTGCCCCGCGAGTTCGCCCCGGTAGCGGTTCGGGCCGGGGTAATGGGTGGCTGGTTGGGGGTTATGGGTGGATGGCCCCACCGCGAGTTCAGCGCAGACACAATTCCTGCCACGACTTCAGCCGCGCGGTTGGGCTCGACCGGGGAGCATCCGCGAGCCGATCCGCGCGGTTGGAGCATCCGGTGAGCTTCGTGCTCCTGGGCTTGGGTGACGAAGCCCCAGCGACGTCCCCGGACCAACGAGACGAACACCCGCACGGGGTCGCGGGCTGGCGTGGATCGGGCGCGGACGGCGGCGGCGAAGAAGTTCAGCGTGTCGGCCTCGCAATCCCGAATCCAACCGCGGGCAAGCGCCTGTTGGCGGAGGGCCTGGAGACGCTCCGGGGAATGCAGGTCCTCCGGACGGATGTCGCTGAGGCGCGGAGCTGCGGGAGCTGCCGGTTGCGCCGATCTTGGAGGCCGACGCGGGGCGACGGCATCGCGAAGCCGGGCGTCGGGTGTGCGCGCGGCGACCTCCGTGGCTCCAACCCGGTTCTTCCACATCCAAACACCAGGGTGAGTTCTCTGGTTTTTAGATTCCGAAGGAGTTTCCCGGTCTTTCTTTGGGGGTGCCGCCGGAGTGCCGGTTTCGGCTGGGAGGGGTGCCGCCCTAGTGCTGAGCACGGGAGGCTGCCAGTCGGGGTCGATCCGGAACCAGGCACCGTCCCGGTTGAGTTTCCACTGCCTGGAGCCCGTGTCCTTGGCGATCCAGCCCACGACGCGAAGCCGGGCTTGGGCGGACTTCACCGTGCGGAGACCGAGGCCGAGCGTGTCGGCCAGCCATCCGGCCTTGACCGTCCCGGCCGACCGGATCTCCCCGCTCCTTCGTGCCAGACTGAGACCCCGAAGCACGTAGCCCAGCATGACGTGTCCGGCGGTAGCGTCCGGACTGGAAGCCAGATGCCGCGCCAGACGACGCGGAATCGGGATCGGTCGTCGGGGACTTCGCCCCCCGGAGATCGCTTCGATCAGAGTGGAGGCCTCCGGGAGCGGGTCGGACGGAAACAGAATGCCTGTCCGGGAAAGGGTCAGCAGGCCGAGGCGTTGCAGGCGTCCCACGGTGCGTCGGGCAACCCGAGGCGCCAGAGCGGTGCGGGCGACAACCTCATCGAGGCTGAAATCTGGGGTCGGTGCCGAACGGTTTCGTCGGACCGGGACGGACCGTCGGGCGGCCTCCCGGATGGCGACCATCTCCAGGCAGGCGAACCAGGCCCGGGCCCCCGACCACGGGATGGCACCGGTCTTGAGGGCGTGCAGCAGGTTGCCGAGTTGGATGGGGGTGACGGTCTTGTAGCCGGTGGTCATGGGAATCCTCCTGGGTCGGATGCATCCCCCGGAACGGCCGGTTCGCACAAGGGATGAACTGCAGTGGAACGTCGCCCGTTGGCCAAGAGGCCGGTTTGCCCGTTGGCCATTGCACCTAGTTTATCCCATTTGGCCAAAGGGCGGTTTGGCCAGCGCACCCACTCCTGTTCCCGTTTCAAACAGACGAGGCCGACCTCTGGCGTTGAAAGCGCGGACTGTGGGAAAGTCCACCATGGCCCGTTGGCCCGACGGCGCGGCACCCGCCCGTTGGCCAAGTGGCCATCTCAACCTGTTTTGAAAGGAGACCCATGAACGAACGAATCCGAAACACCACCGTCATCGCCGTCGGCAACCAGAAGGGCGGCGTCGGCAAAACCACCAACACAATCCAAATCGCCGGGGCGCTGGCCGAGCGCGGCCGGAAGTCCCTGATCATCGACCTCGACATGACCTCGGGGGCGACCAAGGCCCTGCGGGCGCCGACCGAGGGGTGGATCAGCAGCTTCGAGCTGCTCACCGGGGCGGAGAACGCCGAGGACACCATCATCACCAACGAGGAACCCGAGGTGCCGTTGCCGCCGAACATCCACCTGGTGCCCAGCTCTCGGAAGCTGGCCGAGCTCGACACCTTCCTGGCGCAAAACCCGTGGCTGATCCACCAGGACCTGCTCATCGAGCCGATGAACCGGTTGCGCGGGCGTTACGACTACATCTTCCTCGATACCCCGCCGCAGAAGACCAAGACCACCATCCCGGCGCTGAAGGTGGCCGACTACGCCGTCCTCAGTGCCATGCCGGATCACCTGGCGGTCAGTGCGCTGGCCGAGGCGCTGTCGGACATCGCCGCCGCCCAACGCCATGCCAACGCCCAACTGGAGTTGTTGGGAGTCATCCTGTGCGCCGTGCCCCGGCCGAAGACCCGACTCGCCCGGGAACTGGTCGCCTATGTGGAACGGACCTGCGTCGATGCCGTCGGCCAATCCCTGAAGTTTGCCACGGAGATCAGCCGCAGCGTGGCGGTGCAGGAAGCCCAGAAGGCTGGGCAGACCCTGATGCAGCACCAGGGCGACCATCCGGTGGCCGACGAATACCGGGCCCTGGCCAAGGAGTTCGAGGAACGCTTGAACACCCGCCGCGAGGCGATGGCCTCGACCGAGGAGGTGGCCCATGCCTAGGAATCCGCGAACCGAACTCCCCTACGATCCCATCCGCGCCGACCTGGTCCGCCAAGTGACCGCCCCGGTTCGCCGGACGCCGGACGCTCCGGCTCCGCGCCTGACCCTGACCCCGGCGGCACCGAAGCCGGAACCGGTGGCCGAGCCCACCATTACCAAACGCTTCGTCCTGACCCGGACCGAAGATGCCGAGCTGAACGCTTTCCTGTTGCGCCTCCAGAACGCCAGTGGTTGCAAGGTGCCGTTAAGCGTGGTCGTCCGCGCCGCACTGGCGATCCTGATGGAGCACGAGGAACGCATCGCCGGAACGGCCGAACGGATCCGGCCCCAACTGCCTTCCACTCACGACCGCCTGGCCTTGGGGCAGTTTGAAGAGCAGTGGCGGGGGTGTTTGAAGTCCTCGCTGCCTTGAGGAGCTCCTCAAGGGCTCACCGGAGCTCGCAACGGACATTTGGAAACAGCACTTTCAGTCGCTCCTTATACGGCTTTGCCCACGGGGGAAGTAGTACATGGGAGGGAACATACTCTCCGCAAAGGAGGGGGTTTACGGAATTTTGGGCTGCAGTGTACCCGGATTCCGCTGCGGAAAGCAAAAAACCAAAACCTTCGACCTCATTCTTGTCAATTCCATCGCCACGAAAAAGTCTTGTACCAAGCTCGAAACGCGCCTCAACCGATGTCTCCGCCAAATGCCGAAGCATTTGTTCGCCTTGGCCTTCTGCGCTCGCGAGCTCCGGTTCTTCGAGCAACAACAATGAAAGCTCCAAAGTGCCCGCACTATCTCCGCCTTCACTTGCCAGGCGAAGCCAGTGCAGAGCAGACGGACCATCAAACTCCAGCCCAGCCTCGGCAACGTACACCCTGCGTGCAAGTCGAAGAACTCGTCCGTAAGCTGTCCATGCTTTGGAGAAGCCTGCTTCCGACGCCCGCTTCAGCCACATCGCAAGCGTCATGTTCATGCCCTCGTCTTCCCGATCAAGAATCTCATCCACACCTAGTCTAATCAATGCGTCTAACACTACTCCAGGTATGACCGCTGAGGGGCTAAACGTGCTGCCAGTCCATGAGGACAACATCAGGCATAGAACACGAGCGGCCTTGATTCTCTCTAGACCTCGAATCGCACTAGTGGCGGCGCGAAAGAACCGTCCCTCCTGACGCACTTCCTGCTCCAGAACTCCCAAGCGTGTGAGCAGAAGCAGCGCATTAGCGAGTGGCCCTGCAACCTGCCTCTGTTTCTCATGCGCAGCATCCTGTTCCGCGGGCGTTCCTTCTCGCAGCCGTTTGGGCTCGAAGGTCTGGGCCTGCTCAACGAGGGCCTGCTCGAGCAAGTCGGCGCACTCCAAGTCAGCGAGGATGAAGAAACATGCACCCGCCATCTCAGCCTGGGCCGTCGATTTCAATTCCGCAGAGAGTGTGCAATATGCTTCGCCAGACACCCGTTCAATCAAATCCGAATCTCCATACTTCCCGTCTTTAAGCAATGCCCACGCGAGAAATGGATTCTTTTCAGCACCTTGCTCGATGAGAGTCCTGAACGCCCCTGAGTACCCAGCAAAGAGACGGATGCATTCGTTCCATTGGGGTTTGGCAAAGTTGGCCAGCGCAAACGAGACGCCCAACCCGGCCTTCAAGTGTTCCCGAGCCTCCAACTCGGTCGCGGCGAAGTAGTCATGATAGACTTCATGGGCGAACTGCAATGTCTCCGAGTCTGCAAACTTCAAAAGATGATTATCTATGGTCTCCTGAAGCAGCTTGTCGGTCTCTAATGCCAACCTGGCGGTGAGCTTCGAGAAGGCGAGCTCGCCGGAGTCCCTTGTCCTGAAGGCGAGTCTTGATAACAGCCGCTCCTTGGTAATCAATAGCGTCTGGTCGGAAGCTTGGATACTCTCACGATTCAGGAAGCCTCGGACAAAGCACCTTACGGTCGTCGAAAAGTCAGCGAGGGCATCAATACCACCCTGCCTGGCGATACTAACGATCATCGCCGCATGGAGTGGTGTTCGCACCCAAGACGACAGAAAGGGACTTTTTTGGACAGCTTTGGTCAACTCTTCAACCCTCGCTTGATCCCCGAGGGCGCGTGCAAAGAGCTTGGACACCTGTTCGTCGGAGAGCCGCCTAAGCACAACGATTCGACCCTCAAACTCCCCTCGAAATGAATTTGGGCGCCCGGCAATAACAAGTCCTAATGTCTTGAAGCGGGCAAGCAATTCACGGAGCTCAGATTTGAAACCGTTCCGATAGTCCGGAGAGATTTCATTGAGTCCGTCAACTAGTAATAGGACAGAGTTCCACGGGGTGGGTTTCACTGGCCCGATGCACGGTTTCAAGAGATCTGTGACATGCGACTCGATGGAATGCTTGAGATGCGAAAGGAGTTTCAGGTCGACGTAGACGGGAACATGATCGTGCTGCGAGTTGCCAGCAAGCAAGGCGCTGGCGTGTTGCCACGCGAGAAATTGGAGCGTGCTTGTCTTTCCTGCTCCCGGTTCAGCCTCGATGACCGTTACTCGACTTACGTTCGGGAGGTTAGATACTGATATGGATTCACTGGGCGAGGCGTCTCTCGCTGAGTCTGCAAGAGGATCAAGTATGCGGTATTCGTCGGCCGAGCGTGTCTCGGCGGTAAGCTCTACGAACCGTTTTCCGATGTTCTCAAATCGCTGGTGATACTCCTTTAAATGGTCAGTAAATGTCGTTGTCGTGATGGCGCATCGAATTTGAACTTTCCAACGGATGATAGACCACACGAGAAATACGCAGAAACTTTCGGCAATTTCTGCCTTCTGGCGGCGATTCAGGATGCGGGCTTGATGATCGTCTACATTTCGGAAGACGTAGGTTCGCGCAACGTGCTCAAGGAATTCTGGCTTTCCAACCACAGCAACGGGAGGGAACTGGTCCCAAGGGCAGGATTCGAATGCGCTCAACGCCTTGTTGTTGAGTAGCGATAGGGCTTTGAGAACTTTGGCTGCTGAAAGCCGATTCCCGGTGTCTGCTTGAAGCTGGGCATATTTCGCCTGGTCGATAGATTTCAGCAGGAATTTGCAGAAGGGTTCGTAACGATCAACTAGCTTTACCAACTCGGCATCATTGAACCATCGACTTAACCCCTTGGTAATATCCTTCCCAACTGCATCGAGTTCGTCATCTCCAAGCCGATGCTCCAAGAATTCAAACAGGAGGTCGACCCCTGATCGGACCTGATCCTCGGTGAATTGGGGAGAATCAGACTCGCGAAATCTTGGCCAGATCTCGCGGAACACCTGTTCCTTCAGGTCCGCAACACTTCTCTCTTCGTCCTTCACTGCGCCTGATTCGGTCATGTCGCATCTTCTCTTAAATGGTACCAAGTCGCGGGATAGTATATTGCCCGAGACCCATTTCTCTGAACGCACGGATATCTCCCCAGCCGCATCGTGTTGGCGAAACAACCTTGCTTGCCAAGCGTGCGGGACCGACGGTTTTTCATCAAGCTGGACATTGTTCTTTGCCAGAGCCTGGTTCGACCAAACCTGCGCTTCGAGACAGGTCGAGGGCACCCACCAGTTCCATCTGCCTCGTCTCCAGTTCGGCGAGCCTCGCCGCATGCTCGAAGGGCACGTCCATTTGCACCCGCAGATCGGCGAGTCGTCGTTGGACCTGGGCGAGATGATCGGCCAGTTGGGTCCGGGTATCTTCGAGGTTATTCACGACATGCTCCAAGGCCCGGGTGGTTCCGTGGGCAGTCGCCTGGACCCGACAGGTGTGGGTGGCGTTCCCGCGCAGGAGAAGTTCGGCCTCGCCCGACGGTTGGGGGCCGATCAGGAGATCGAACCCGGCAAAGCTACCGAGGCGACGCTCGGCGGTGAGGCCCTTGGAACGTTCGGCCACCCGGATCAGCAGTTCCCCGGCGATGCCCCGGTCCGTGAGCGACTGATTGCCAAGCTGGATTCTGAACTGATCCCCGCGGTTGTCCTGACGTCGGGCGAGGTCGGCGTCGAGGGCGATCAGGCGGCGTTCCAGTCGGGGAATCTCCTCGGAGAGGTGCCGCACTTGATTGCGGATGCGGTATCCGGTTTCCCGGTGCTGGGTTCGCAGCCGGGTGAGGCGGGCGAGCTGGGCGTCCACGTTGGCCTTCTCGATCACCAATGGATTGCCGGAGGCGATGGCCTTCACCTCGGCGTAGGTCAGCGCCGCGCCATCCACGTCTTCCAAGCGGCGGAGGGAGGTGTCGCCCGTCATGACCTGGGCGATGAACTTCGCCTTGGTCTCCAGACATTGCCACATGTAGGCGTCGAAACTCTCGGCAGTGACGTAGCGGTAAACCTGCACCTCGGGGTTCTGGTTGCCCTGCCGCAGGATCCGGCCTTCCCGCTGTTCGACGTCGGCCGGACGCCACGGGGCGTCGAGGTGATGGAGGGCGATGAGGCGGCGTTGGACGTTGGTGCCCGAACCCATCTTGGCCGTGCTGCCGAAGAGGATGCGGACCCGGCCATTGCGTACGTCCCGGAACAGGGCGGCCTTGGCGGCGTCGGAATCGAAGTCCTGGATGAAGGCGATTTCGTCGGGAGGAATACCCCGGGCGACGAGCTTGTTGCGCATGTCGGTGTACACCGAGAAAGCAGGGCCCGGGATGGACAGGTCGCAGAAGACGAGCTGGACGGAGCTTTGCTCGGCGGTGTCGCGCCAGATCCGCTCCACCTCGGCGACTGCCCGGTTGACCTTGGAATCCGGCAGGTCCGGAAGCGTGGGATCGATGAGGCGGAGATCCAAGGCGGCCTTCCTTCCGTCGCTGGTGACCAACAGCATGTTGTCCTCGTTGGGTTTCACCTGGCCGGTGCGGAGGCGGTCGGCACGTTGCACGAGGCCTTCCACGAGCCCCGTCAGCTCCGGCGAACACGGGGCGCTGATGATCGTGGGCTTCCCGCCGCGAAGGGCCGGCACGGGCAGCTGGAGCATGGCGGCCGTCCGGATGTCGGCCACCTGTCGGAACTGGGCCATGAGTTCCGGGACGTTGATGAAGCGTG
>VFQT010001012.1_pt1 | contig 36903 bp, 24 predicted proteins | sample 3512381 | NCBI WGS metagenome assembly VFQT01 (sample SAMN10412376, study PRJNA504923) | tailings metagenome | isolation source: Relicate 2 Philex TSF3 active mining site | place: Philippines: Tuba, Benguet | collected 2017-08-29 | reverse complement strand
GAATTCTTATAAGAAACGTTTAGAAAAAACTTTAGCTTATATTCTATTCCAACGTAATATAAGTTCTACAATGACAAATGCTTTAGAATATATCAATCAAGGAAAGGTTCAAGTGAATAATAGAAAAATTTTTATGCCAAATTATTTATGTCGTACAAAAGATATAATTTCAGTAAAAACTGAAAAAGGGATTCGAAAATTTCAATTGAATGAATAGAAAATAATTTTTTTTAATATTTTTGTTTTGTTCGAATTATTGGAACAAAACAAAAATATTATTTCACAAATAATGAACTTATTTATAATTTTTTTCTAGACAAAATAAAAAAAAATGCTATAATATTAATATTATTTATAAAACAAAAAAATCTTACTTATCTAATAATCAAAAATTCACAAATTCAAACTTTGTTGCATATTCTATTCTAAGAATTGATATATACAATAATAAAATGTTTTATATATTTTAAAAAATTTCTTAACCTTTCAACTTTTGAAGACTAGAAAATATACAAAAAATCTGAGCATAAAATAAACAATCAATAGAAAAAAATAAAAGTTCAAAAAATGAAAAAGCCTCCGTGATGGAACTGGTAGACATCCTGGTTTTAGGAACCAGTGCACTTGTGCGTGTCGGTTCGAATCCGACCGAAGGCATGCTTTTGAATATTGGTGAATTTTTTTTTAGACTGGACATTTAAATGATTCAGGAAAGCAGAAAGCTTTTCTGAAAAAACAAGAAGTGTCAAAAAAATTTTTTTTCTCTATGCCAATTGGTGTACCCAGAATTATCTATTGTTGGGGTGAAGAACTCCCTGCACAATGGACTGACATTTATAACTTTATTTTTCGCCGACGAATGGTGTTTTTAATGCAATATTTGGACGATGAATTATGTAACCAAATTTGTGGTTTATTAATTAATATTCATATGGAAGATCGTTCAAAAGAGTTAGAAAAAAAGGAAATGGAAAACAGTGGGCTGTTTAAAAGCTCAGGTTCTCAAAAAAAGCCTGCAACCAATCGTTTTGAATCACCTCTAAGCCAAGGTCCAACGGCTTTTTCATCGAAGAAAAAGGAGCGTTCTATTGAAGACTTAATGATTTCTGAAGAAGATTTAGGAATTGATGAAAATAGTATGTTGGAAACTCATACTTTACAAAAGATTTCTTTAGAATGGTTAAATTGGAATTCTCAATTTTTTGATTACTCAGAAGAACCTTATTTATTTTATTTAGCAGAACTCTTAGCAAAGGATATGACAGGAAACAACGCAGGTTTAATGCCACAAAGCTTCTCAGAAAGAGGAATGAGTGATACTGAATTAGCAAAATTTATGATGATGTTCAAACAAATGAATACTTCAGACAAAAATTTTGCAGCTTTTTCAAAAAATCAGTCTTCTTCTGGTCAAAATTTTGATATTTATTCGCCTTTTAGATTTTTAGCAAACAAAATTTCACAAAATCCAAAAGATTTTCTTCAGATGCAAAATTTTGAAAAAAAACTTGAGTACTTCCAAAAAACACAATCAAAACATTTTCCATCTGAAAATAACCTTTCTTCGTTGACTTCAGAAGTGGCAAATAAAGAATTGCTGAATTTCTTTGACAATTCAAAAAATCAAAAGCAGTTTTCAGAAAAAGCATTCACACAAAGACAATTACGTCGTGATTATTTTCATGAAAATTCTTTTTCACAAAAATTTGGAAAACAAAATTCTGCTTTTGATTATTTAAACCCAGATCAACTTTCAAAAGAAGCAGCTTACCTAGAATATCGTGATTCATACAGAAAACAAACAGAACGAACTCTTCAAGAAGAAGAATCTAAAAAAGTTTTTATGGTTATTAATTCATTTGGAGGTTCTGTTGGAAATGGAATTACTCTTCACGATGCACTTCAATTTATTAAAGCGGGATCGATGACTTTAGGTTTAGGTGTTGCAGCTTCTGCAGCTTCTTTAGCTTTAGCTGGTGGAACCATCGGTGAACGTTATGTTACAGAAGGATGCCACGTAATGATGCACCAACCAGAGGGTGGTTTAACAGGCCAAGCTTCGGATATTTGGATTGATAGTCAAGAAATTTTAAAAATTCGATTAGATGTTGCTGAAATCTACTCATTATCAACATATAGACCACGCCACAAAATTTTGCGTGATTTAGATCGTGATTTTTATTTAACTGCTATGGAAACTATTTACTACGGATTAGCCGATGAAATTGCCACAAATGAAGTTATGTCTTCAATTATTGAAATGACACAAAACGTTTGGGATTATCACGATAGTCAACAACAAAAACTTTTAGAAAGTCGCGATAGTGCTACTGCAGGATTGGACACTCAAACACAAAACTAAAAAATCTTCTCTAGAATCTAGAAAAGTGATCTTTTTAAACTTTGACTTTTTTAAAAAAGTCAAAGTTTCTTAAAAATACCCAATTAAGGATTTTCAAGACAAACAGAACTACATTCTTGAATCATAGAGTTCATAAGAACTCTTCCAGGTGTTGTTCGGATATATTTTGAAATTTCGAAATTTTCAGGTGTATAGAAAGTTGTATATTTTGGAAGAATTTGTTCCCATTGACCGTTTTTTCGAAGGCGAATTTCACGTGGCTTTGATGAATCATTTCCAAAATCAAGCTTTGAATTTTTGGAGTTTATTTGAACCCAGACTGGTGTATGCAAGCCAATTTTCTGTTTTTGGTAATCCTGCAAGACTGTTGAAAAATTTTTATAAAGAAGAAAACTCTTCTTTTGCTGAAGCCAATGTTGAAAATTTTCTTTTTGTGTGGTTTTTTTTCTCTGATTTCTTTCAGAGTTTGTAACCTGAACACCTACAAATTTTCTTTGATAATCAAGAGTTAAGAAATAACATCCTAAAACCATATCTTGGCTAGGAAGCAGAATCGGCTCTCCGGTTGCGGCATTCAGTAAATTATTCGCGGATAACATAAATTTCCATGCTTCAGTTCTAGCTTCGACTGTTAAGGGAATATGAACAGCCATCTGGTCACCGTCAAAATCAGCATTAAAGCCAGGACAAACCATTGGATGAAGTAAAATAGCACGACCCTCCACTAATTTAGGAAGGAAAGCTTGGAAACCTAATCTGTGAAGTGTTGGAGCCCTATTTAATAAAAGAGGACTATTCTTCAGAACTTTTTGGAGCAATTGAACAGTGAAAATAGGATCAGACTTTAAAATATTCTTTGCACCAATGACTGTTTGAGCCAGTTTGTACTTTAAAATATGTTGAATTAAAAAAGGAAGAAATAATTCTAAAGCCATTTCTTTGGGAAGCCCACATTCATAGATTTTTAATTCAGGTCCCACCACAATAACCGAACGACCAGAGTAATCTACCCTTTTTCCTAACAAATATTGACGGAAACGTCCTTGTTTTCCTTTTAAAATTTCAGAAAGCGATTTTAAGGGTTGACCTCGTGAATTTGTTTCAGGTTTCACATTTCCTTTTCCATTTTGAATTAAATTATCCACTGCCTCTTGAAGAAGACGTTGCGCATATTTGATTTCAAAAGATTGATTTGTCACTGAGTCTTTTTGGAATTTTTTTAATCTTTCATTTCTATAAAGAATACGTTGGTAAAAACGATTTAAATCTGAAGCAGCAATTTGATTTTGTAATTTTAAAATTGGTCGTAAATCTGGTGGTAAAACAGGAAGGTTCTTTAAAATCATTGATTGTGGATTTGAATTTCTTCGAGAAAACTTTCTTAAAAGTTTAAGACGTCGCAAGATATGCTCACGTTTTTGTACATATTTTTGAATTTGTAAAAAATCTTTTTTCTTCTTTGCTGTTTGTTTTAAAAAACGAATTGATTGTTGAATTTTTGGCAGCAAAATTTGATGTTGCTTTACCATTTTTCTTAGCTCTGAAGGTGTATATTCCGTTAAGAATTTTTCTACAATACCCGCTCCCACTGAAAAATGTGTTTTCGGAAAGTCTTTCCATTCTGTTTTTTCTGATGGAAAAAATACAGATGATTTTGAATTTGGTGGAACAAATCGATACAGAAAAATAGAACTCTGATCCATTTCAGACGAAAACAAACACAGAAAATATGCAAAATATTTCCAGTCTGAATCATTTCCCCATCTCTGGTTATAGGCGATAGTTGAAACCATATTTTGAATCGAAAATGTTTTTCCTAAAAGTTGAAAATTTTTCTTTAATTTTAGGGATTTTGACCTTTTTTCTGATTTTTCTCCATTTTTTTCTCGAATTCCATGAAAAATGAAAGAATGAAAAGAACCCAGTTTTTTTTCAGACTTCACTATTTTTAAACTTTCGCCCATTTTTTCTTCAAAAGAATTCTCAGAAAAATATTTGAAAATAAGTTCTCTTTGGTTTTTTCTTTGTTTTCGACACACATCTTTTTTTAAAGACGAGGAACTATTAAAAATTTCAATGATTTTTTCTGATTTCTTTTTTTGTTCGTTTTTAGAAGTCTGCAAAAGCTCTGCAAAATCAACAGAAGAAGAAAACATGAAAGAAGGCACAAAAAGATTCTGATTTCGGGATCTTTTTTCTTGAAGATTTAAGGGAGAAAAGAACACAGAAAAGAAAGAAAAAAGAAGCTTCTGAGATTCACTCTTTTTTTCAGTGTTTCTGTCGAAACTTAAGGAATCTTTTTTTAAAAAACACACAAAATCTTTTGGGGTCTGATTTTCAGAAAAAAGAAAATTCTCAACAGCTTCCGAATTTTCCACAAGAACAGAGCACATTTTTAAATTTGAGTTTTCTTTTGATTTTTCTAAAATCATTTGAAAATCAGAAAAATATTCAAAAGAAAAGATCGAATTCTCAAAGTTTAGAGAACTCTTTGAGGTTTTTTCTTGAATGAATGTTTCGAGTTCTGCTTCAAACATTTTTAATGAAGCTTGTTTCTTTTCAATTGTGGGTTTTTCAAAAAATGGAACAAAAGAAAAATGGCCTGATTTTGAAAGAAAAGGAACCACTTTTTTGTCATTTTCTCCTAATCTTTTCTGGATTTTTCGCAAAAGAGCAGAATTTGTATGAAATTCAGTTTTTTTGAAAAAAAGAATTTTCTTATACAAAGGAACAAAATTTAGAAAAAGAAGAAAATTTTCTTTTGGAATCGGTTCAAAAATCTTTTGCGAATTCAATTTGTTCTGTTCAAAATATTTGAGAACTTCAAGACCAGAAAAGAATGATTTCCAAATTTTTTCATCGAAAAATGCGTCTTTTTTCAGAAACGCAGTCTGGGTCAGGTTTGTTTTCTTTTGTTGAAAGGCAAATAAAAAAAGAGAAGAAAGTCCAAACAAAGTTTGAAAAACTGACAAAGAAGAGTTTGTGTCCGAAGACGCTATTCCTGAAGCATATTTTACAGTGTCGAAAAGAGATTGCTTCCAGTTTTCATGAAAAAGAAGATGAAAAGAATGTTTTCTTTTTTGAAAAAAATTTTGTTGAAGAATAGATTGTGTTTGGAGTGATTTTTGGGAATCTTCATTTTTTTCTTGAAAAAGCGGCAAAGTTTTTCGTTCTTTAAGAAAATTTTTCCAAGTTTCTTTTTCCAGATGTTTTTCCTGGAAACTCTGTCGAAAAAAGGCTTTTTTTTGTCGTTTTTTCGCTTTTTTCAAGAGAAATTTTTGTTGAGAGTTTTTGATTTTTTCCTCTTTCTGAAAAAACTTTTGCCACGTATCATATAATTTTGTTGGAGATTGTTGAAAGCTGGCTGTTTTTTCTGAAAAATTCCAGATATTTTCCAACGTCACCGTTTCTGTACAATAAATCAAAGACTCCAAATCTTTGCGTTTCATATCAAATAAAATACTCAAATAACTCGGGTTCGTTTTAAAATACCAAAGATGAAGAACAGGTGCACTTAATTTGATGTACCCTAGCTGATAACGTCGTAAAATTGACCATGTGTATTCTACATCACAATTCGGACAAAAAGAACGAACGGTTTGTTTATGTTCTAATATTTTTCTGGATTCCAGTGCTGTGGGTCTTTGACGTTTTCCACATGCACATTCAAAATCTTTTAGGGGCCCAAAAATACGTTCGCAAAAAAGCCCACCTTTACTGGGTTTAAAAGTTCGATAATGAAAAGTGTTCGCATTTGTCACTTCACCGAAAATTTTTCCATTGGGTAATTCTTTTTCAGCCCAAAATTGAATTTTCTCAGGTGACGCTATGCCAATGGTCACTAATTTTAATTCATGGATTTTAGAATACCCACGAACAATTTTTTTTCTTGCAAAAAAAGGTGTTTCAGTTTTTTGCTGGTCGCTTCTTTCTGCTTGTGTGATTTGATCTGTTGAAATATTTCCAGAAAAACAAGAAAAAGAAGAGAAATTTTTCGATGAATTTTTCACCGAAAAGAAGTGTGGTGAACTCCAAAAAAAAGAAGTTGTGAATTTTTTCATATGACTTTGATCTTTTTTCCATAGAGAAAAATAAACTTGGAAGAAACTTTTCAAAAAAAAGCACTCTCAAGAAAGAAATTTTTTTCCTTGAAAAAAATCGAAAAAAAAGCAACCTTCGCGAACTGGGACGGAAGGATTCGAACCTACGAATATCGGTGCCAAAAACCGCTGCCTTACCACTTGGCGACGTCCCATTTCACCCAAGAATTTTCTTTAGAAAAAAAAAGTTTATGCTGCTCCTTAAAAGTCCTGACATGATGTTTTTTCTTTTTAAATAAAATTCTGGGCTTATAAAATAATTTAGCATTTTTCTGGAAAAAAATCAACTCTGTGAAAACTGCAAAAACAAGAAATCTTCAGAGAATTTTTTGAAAAAATTTGGAGTACACTTTGAAGGTTTTTTCAATTTCTGGGGGGAAATACTGTGGTTCCAAACATACCAGAGAGGAAACAGATTTGAAAACTGGAGAAAAAAGGAAACAGAAGTTTTTGCTTGAATTTTCAACAGAAAGAACCTACACCGTATAGGAATTGAACCTATCTTGAAACGATTATGAGTCGATTGCCTGATCCGCTCGGCCAACGGTGTGTTTTCAATGATGTTCAAAGGAACGTTTTTACTTTGATTTTCAAAGGAACGTTTTTGCTTTTGAAAAAAATCCGAAAAAGCAAAAACGTTCAAGAAAAAGGAAAAAATTTATAGTGGTCCAGAAATCCCTTGTTTACGAATCATTAAGAAGTGTGCTAACATGAACACAGCTGTTAATAAAGGTAAAACAAAAGTATGTAAACTATAAAAACGAGTTAAAGTAGCTTGTCCTACACCAACACCACCTCGTAATAATTCTACTAAAGGTCCACCAACTACAGGAATAGCTTCAGGAACACCTGTTACAATTTTTACAGCCCAGTATCCAATTTGGTCCCAAGGTAATGAATATCCTGTTACACCAAAAGATACAGTACAAACAGCCATAATAACCCCACTAATCCATGTAGATTCTCTTGGTTTTTTAAATCCACCAGTTAAATAAACACGGAAAACGTGTAAAATCATCATAAGAACCATCATACTTGCAGACCAACGGTGAATTGAACGGATTAACCATCCAAAATTTACTTCAGTCATAATGTATTGTACAGAAGCAAAAGCTTCAGCTACAGTAGGACGGTAATAAAAAGTCATTGCAAAACCTGTAGCTACTTGAACTAAGAAACAAGTGAATGTAATTCCACCAAGGCAATAGAAGATGTTCACGTGTGGCGGCACATATTTACTTGTAATATCATCAGCAATTGATTGAATTTCTAAACGTTCTTCAAACCAATCATAAACTTTACTCATAAAAAAAAGATAAAAAATTGTTTTTCCAAGAAACGAAGAAGTGTTTTTTACGATGCATTTGATGCATTGGAAGCTCACGGAGAAAAATTCAAGCTGCTGCGAAACTGCGAAGGAAAAAAGTTTTTATCTGAAAAAACTTCTTTCTTTTGTTACAAAAGGTAATAAGCCCATAATACGAGCTGTTTTAATTGTTTTTGCAACATAACGTTGTTGTTTTGCCGATAATTTTGTTTGTCGACGTGGTAAAATTTTTCCACCTAAGCCAATATAACGCTGAAGTAATCCACAATGCTTGTAATCAAGAATGCGGCGATTGTACACATATTTTTCAGGCTTATCTTTGAATAAAAGCAAGAAAGATTTCGGCGGAATAATAGGTTTAAATGGTTTTTTACGTTTTTTTTGTTCTAATTTTCGTTGTTTTTTTTGGTTTACACGTGCTAAAATTTGCGAGACTGAAAAAACTTTTCGTTTTGTTGACGAAGAAGCAGTCGAAGAATTACGTGTTCCTGCACTCTTTTTTTGTGAAGAAGATGGAGTTTTCTGACTTTCATTCGCAGAAAACTTTGAAGCTGAGAAATCATGAGAATTTTGATTTGTCATAAAAGAAATGAAAAAATTTGAAAAGTCTAAAATCGTGTCTGTTTGTTTGCATATGCTTTTGCATATGTTCCAGAAACAGAAAAAACAAAGGAGGTTTTTTTCTTGAAAAGACAAAGAAAAAGAAAAAAGTTGCCTTTTCTTTCTAAAAAAAAGAAAGAAAAGACAAAAAAGAAAAGGAAAAAATTATTTCAGTGAAGCACCTTTTTCTAATGCTTCGTTCACGTTCCCTACTAAGTAGAAAGCTTGTTCTGGTAAATCATCTAATTCACCACCTAAAATTTTGTTAAATCCTTCAATTGTTTCGCTAAGACTTACATATTTTCCTGGAGAACCTGTAAATACTTCAGCTACGAAGAAAGGTTGTGATAAGAAACGTTCAATTTTACGAGCACGAGCAACAACTAATCTATCTTCTTCAGATAATTCATCTAATCCTAAAATTGCAATAATATCTTGAAGCTCTTTGTATCGTTGAAGATTCTTCTTAACATTTTGTGCACATCCGTAGTGTTTGTCACCTAAAATCCAAGGTTGTAACATTGTAGATGTAGAATCTAACGGGTCAACTGCAGGGTAAATACCTTTAGAAGCTAAACCACGAGATAATACAGTTGTTGCATCTAAGTGAGCGAATGTTGTAGCAGGTGCAGGGTCAGTAAGGTCATCCGCAGGAACATAAACAGCTTGAATAGATGTAATAGATCCATCTTTCGTAGAAGTAATACGTTCTTGTAATGAACCCATTTCAGTTGCTAATGTTGGTTGGTATCCTACCGCAGAAGGCATACGACCTAATAATGCAGAAACTTCAGCACCAGCTTGTACGAAACGGAAAATGTTGTCAATGAAGAATAAAACGTCTTGTTTGTTTACATCACGGAAATATTCGGCCATAGTTAAAGCAGTTAAAGCAACACGCATACGTGCCCCTGGTGGTTCGTTCATTTGTCCGTAAACTAAAGCTACTTTTGAATCAGTTAAATTTTTTTCAACAATAACTCCAGATTCTTTCATTTCAGCATATAAGTCATTCCCTTCACGAGTACGTTCACCAACACCAGCGAAAACAGATACACCTCCGTGTGCTTTTGCAATGTTATTGATTAATTCCATGATTAATACTGTTTTTCCAACACCGGCACCACCGAATAAACCAATTTTCCCTCCACGACGGTAAGGTGCTAATAAGTCTACTACTTTAATCCCTGTTTCAAAAATAGAAAGACGAGTGTCTAAATCAACGAAAGCAGGAGCTGTACGGTGAATTGGAAGGCTTTCTTCATTTTTTACTGGACCTAAGTTATCTACTGGCTCACCTAAAACGTTGAAAATACGTCCTAAAGTTGATTTTCCTACAGGAACGTTTAACGGTTTTCCTGTGTCTAAAACTTCCATACCACGCATTAATCCATCAGTTGGATTCATAGCAACAGCACGTACACAACTATCACCTAAAAGTTGTTGAACTTCACAAGTTACGCTCATTTCTAAACCTGCAGCATTTTTTGCTTGGATAGTTAAAGCATTATAAATATTTGGAACTTGACCTTGACCAAAAGCAATATCTAATACAGGACCAATAATTTGTGAAATTTTTCCTACGTTTTTTGTGTTTAATTCGCTCATGAAAAAAAGAAATTTCGAGAATTTTTACAACTTACTTTCAAGAAAAAAAAGTTTGAACTTTCTTTATGAAAATTTCGATTTTCATTGTTCTTGGTCCAGAAAAATTATCCTTGATAAAATCCTCTTTCTTTTCAAACACTTACTTTGACTTTGGAGCTTTTGCTCTGTTTCGTTTTTTTCGGGATGACAGGATTCGAACCTGCGACCCTATGCTCCCAAAGCATATGCGCTACCAAACTGCGCTACATCCCGTTTTTCTTGTTTTGTTTTTTGTTTTCCAATTTTTTTTGGACGAAAAAATATTTCTTTTGTTTTATTATAAGTTTTTTAGGAAAAAAAGCAAGAAGAAACAAAAGTCTTCTTGCCTTTTTCAAAAGTGTGAAAAATCTTCGAAAATTATTCTAAAATGTTTGTTACAACACCAGCACCTACAGTACGACCACCTTCACGAATCGCGAAACGCATACCTTTTTCAACAGCTACAGGATAGATTAATTGAACTGTTACTTCAATACGGTCTCCTGGCATTGCCATTTTATTTGAATGCTCTTCAGCAACTGAAGAAGGGTTTTTCATTTGGATGTGTGAAAAACTTACAATTTTTCCAGTAACGTCTGTAGTACGGATGAAGAATTGTGGTTGGTATCCAACTAAGAATGGAGAGTGACGACCACCTTCTTCTTTTGTTAATACATAAACTTGTGCTTCAAATTTTGTGTGAGGAGTAATAGATCCAGGTTTCGCTAAAACCATTCCACGCTCTACGTCTTTTTTCTGAATCCCACGTAAAAGAACACCAACGTTATCACCTGCCATTGTTTCATCTAATGTTTTTTTGAACATTTCAAGACCAGTAACAACTGTTGATTTTGTATCTTTTAATCCAACTAATTCAATGTTTTCACCTACTTTTAAAGCTCCACGTTCTACACGTCCAGTAGCTACTGTTCCACGACCAGTAATAGATAAAACGTCTTCAACAGCTAATAAGAAAGGTTTTTCTGTTTCACGATCTGGAGTAGGGATGTATTTATCTACTTGATCCATTAAATCATAAATTTTGTCAACCCACTTGTTATCACCACGTTTGATTGCTGGGTTTTCTACTAAAGCTTCTAAAGCTAATAAAGCAGAACCACTTACAACTGGAATTTCATCTCCAGGGAACTCGTATTTATCTAAAGTTTCACGAACTTCTAATTCAACTAATTCTAATAATTCAGCATCATCCACTTGGTCTTCTTTGTTTAAGAAAACTACCATGTTTGGTACACCTACTTGTTTTGCTAACAGAATGTGTTCTTTTGTTTGTGGCATAGGACCATCAGCACCTGAAACAACTAAAATAGCACCATCCATTTGAGCAGCACCAGTAATCATGTTTTTTACATAGTCAGCGTGACCTGGACAGTCTACGTGTGCATAGTGACGATTTTCAGTTTCATACTCTACGTGAGCTGTGTTAATAGTAATTCCACGAGCTTTTTCTTCTGGAGATGAATCGATTTCATCGTATTTTTTCCCAGTTGCTCCACCTTGTGCTGCTAAAGCCATAGTGATGGCTGCAGTTAAAGTCGTTTTTCCATGGTCTACGTGACCAATTGTTCCAATATTTACGTGTGGCTTTTTACGTTCGAATTTTGCGCGTGCCATAAAATTTTGTAAAAGAAGTTTTTTCTTTTCTGTATAAGCCAATTTTCCAAGGAGTTTTCTTCTTTAGAAAACTTTTTTCATCATAGGCCCAACCGGACTTGAACCGATGACCTATTGCTTGTAAGGCAATCACTCTACCAACTGAGTTATGGGCCTAAAATCTTGAGCAAGGAGGGATTCGAACCCCCGACTCTGTGGTTCGTAGCCACATGCTCTAGTCCACTGAGCTACATGCCCTTTTTCAAGAAACTTTTTGTTTTTTTTATTATAGCTCTTTTTTGAAGAAAATCAACTTTTCCATCTTTTCATTGGCCATTCGAGTGGCAGGAAAAAAGAAAAAAAGCAGAAATGAAATTTGGGGGTGCACACACTCTTGAACTTCTTTGATTTTCTTCTTTTGAAAACTCATCTTCAAAACAATCGCAGAAAAGAACCAAAAAAAAAAGGAGAAAAGGGACAAAAGGGACAAAAGGGACTTTTTTGAAGGAAATCCCATTGCTTTTCTGAAGAAAAAACCCCAGAAAAGCAAGAAAAAAGAGTTTCTATTACGCAGATTCGTTTGAAGCTGTTTTTACATATAAAATAAGAAGAAACGATGTAGGAATAATAATGAATAATGCAGTTGCTGTTAATCCAAAGATATTAACTTCCATAAGTTGAAAATAAAAATTTTTATGTTTTGTTTTCCTTTAAAGAATTTTTTCTTGAAAAACTCTTCACCAGAAAAACAAGTTGTTTTCTTTCCTGTTTGATGGTGTTTTCTGGTTTGGTACCATTGTCACAGAAAGAAATTCGTTCTTTGTTTTCTGCTTTCCGAAGGCGGAAACCAAAAAATCCACCAACCTTTTGGCTTTTTTAATGTGGAAAATTTCAGAAAAATCTGAACCCGGTTGGAAAAAAACAGTGAAAATTCTCTGAAAAAAAAGAAGGAAGAATTTCAAAAAAGAAACCCTTCCTTCTTTTTTCTTAAATTACAAATGAATTAAAAATACCTACAGCGAAAACTAAAACAAGCCATAAGCTTAAGCCAGAGAAAACAATTCCTTTGTTTTCTGACCATCCATTTGGTGAAGCAAAAACTACTGGTACACCTACCACTAAAGCAAAAGAAACAGCAATTAATGCGAATAATGCAAGTTGAAGAACTGATGTCATAATTTTTTCAATATTCTTGCGGCGCAAGAGTCAAATTTTTTGAAGAGGCATAGTATTCTGAAAAAATCACCTCTTTTGTTTTTATTTGTTTCTTTTTTTATGTCTGGATCAGAGATCCGGAAATTTTATGGAACAAACCTCTTTTACAAAGAACCCAGAATGGAAAACAATTTTAGAAAAAATTTTTAGAAAATTCTTGAAAAGTTAAACTTTTTTATTTTTGAAAAAAACCATAACTATGTAAACCTTCGCCAAGTAAATTTACGCCAAGAAAACAAACCCAAACGATAATGAACCCAAAAGCTGCTAAAAAAGCAGATTTTCTTCCTTTCCATCCTTTTGTTAATCGAGTATGCAAATACATGGCAAAAACTAACCATGTAGCTAACGCCCATGTTTCTTTAGGGTCCCAACTCCAATATGATCCCCAAGCTTCATTTGCCCACACAGCACCCGAAAGGATTCCAATAGTTAAAAAAGGAAAACCAATGCCTAAAAGTCGATAACTTAAATTATCTAGTTTCTCTGAAAGCTCTTCCTTTAATGACATTCTAGAGAATGGCCCACTCTCCTGTTGTGCTTTTTGTGGAAGTTGTTCAGAAAGCGGGAATTGAATATTTGGTTGATTTGCTGAAAACGCTAAAGAAAGTTGATCTTCGGCTTTTTGGGCTTTTTGTTCTGAAGCGGCAGACAGAACAATCTGATCTTCACTCTGTGGTTGATTTTGGGTAAAAATTAGATAAGCAATAGCTAAGAGTGATCCACAAATTAAGGCTGAATAACTTAAAATCATCACGGTCACATGCATCATTAACCAATTTGATTGTAATGCAGGAACTAAAGATGATGAATGTTGCATTTCTTCGGGCAAACTAAAAGTCGCAAACGCATTTGTAAAAAGTGCAGGTGGAGATGTAAATGCGCCAAAAAAAGCACTAGAATTTTTCGATGAGTTTTGTTTTTCGGGAAAAATGTTCAAATCAAAGAGCTTCGTTTCAGAAAATTCAAAATTCTCTAAAAGCAGATGAAAAGTAGAAAAGCTCCATGAAAGAAACATTAAAGATTCATAAAGATTACTTAAAGGAAAATGCCCTGACTCTACCCAACGAAAAATTAATAAGAAAAAAAGTGAAAAATTCGCTGCTCCCATAAAAATTCTTCCAATTCTTCTCTTGTCAAATGCAAAAACCACTTGAATCCAAGAAAAAATCATAGACAGAAAAAGGAATGCAAATGATGATTTCCCAAAAAAACTTTCTAATTGTAAAACATCCATTTTCTTTAAAAAAATATTTTTCTGAAAGTGAATTTTTTCTCCGAAATTTCTTTCAAAAGAATGAAACGATGAAGAAAAAATGATCAATGAAAACTCCTTTCAGTTGTGTTGTTTTTTGTATTTCCCCAAGTATGAAATTTTCATCGAAATGAATTCTTTTTCAACAGATGAAACAGAAGAAAAATGAAAAAAAATGTTTTTTTTAGGAGTCTATTTCTCTTGAAGAAAACAGAAATTCTTAGAAATATTTCAGAAAAAATTGCTTGTTTCTGAAATATTTCTAAAAAAAAACAGAGTTTATCCAAATTTTCCTGAAGTTGATGCAATAACAAATGCAGCATATGTAAAGACATATCCAACAGAGAAATGCGCTAAACCAACAAGACGAGCTTGTACGATAGATAACGCAACAGGTTTATCTTTCCAATAAACTAAGTTTGCTAATGGAGTTTTTTCATGAGCCCACACTAAAGTTTCAATTAATTCTTGCCAGTAACCACGCCATGAGATTAAGAACATGAATCCAGTAGCATAAACTAGGTGGCCTAATAAGAACATCCATGCCCAAACAGAAAGACTGTTCATACCAAATGGGTTGTATCCGTTAATTAATTGAGATGAGTTTAACCATAGGTAATCACGTAACCATCCCATTAAATAAGTTGACGATTCATCGAATTGTGAAACGTTTCCTTGCCATAATGTTAGGTGTTTCCAGTGCCAGTAGAAAGTTACCCATCCAATAGTGTTTAACATCCAGAAAACAGCTAAGTAGAAAGCATCATATGCTGAAATATCACACGTTCCTCCACGACCAGGACCGTCACAAGGGAAACTGTAACCAAAATCTTTTTTATCCGGCATTAATTTTGAACCACGCGCGTCTAAGGCACCTTTTACAAGAATTAATGTTGTTGTATGTAAACCTAAAGCAATAGCATGGTGAACTAAGAAGTCACCAGGTCCAATTGTTAAGAATAAAGAGTTTTGATTGTTGTTAATAGCATCAAGCCAACCAGGAAGCCATAAAGAAGAACTTGCTGAAGAAGCAGAACTTGAAGAAGATGATAATAAGAAATCAAATCCGTAGAATGCTTTTCCGTGAGCAGCTTGAATCCATTGTGCAAAAACTGGTTCGATTAGAATTTGTTTTTCTGGAGTTCCAAATGCTTGCATAACATCATTATGAACATAAAGACCTAAAGTATGGAAACCTAAGAATAGAGAAACCCAGCTTAAGTGTGAAATAACTGCTTCTTTATGATCTAACATACGTGCTAAAACGTTTCCTTTGTTTTGCTCTGGATCATAATCACGAATAAAGAAAATCGCACCGTGAGCAAAAGCACCACACATAATGAAACCAGCAATATATTGGTGGTGTGTATATAAAGCAGCTTGTGTTGTAAAATCATTTGCTAAGTAAGCATAAGGAGGTAATGAGTACATGTGTTGTGCAACTAAAGAACATACAGTCCCAACAGAAGCTAATGCTAAACCTAATTGGAAATGTAATGAGTTATTCACTGTGTCAAATAATCCTTTGTGACCTGCACCTAAACGTCCACTAGGAGCTACGTGTGCATCTAAAATAGCAGACATACGGTGTCCAATTCCAAAGTTTGTACGGTACATATGTCCAGCAACAATGAAAAGAACAGCAATAGCTAAATGGTGGTGTGCCATATCTGTTAACCAAAGACTTTGAGTTTGAGGATGGAAACCTCCTAAAAAAGTTAAAATAGCTTCTCCAGCTCCGTCTGATGTCCCAAAAACATGGCTTGCTGAGTCAGGATTTTGTGCGTAAGCCGCCCAATTTCCTGTCCAGAATGGAGTTAAACCTTGTGGATGCGGCAATTGTGTTAAGAAGTTGTCCCATCCTACGTGTTTTCCACGTGATTCAGGAATGGCTACGTGCACTAAGTGACCTGTCCATGCTAAAGAGCTAACACCAAATAAACCAGATAAGTGGTGGTTTAAACGAGACTCAGCATCCTTAAACCAAGATAATGATGGTTGGAAACTAGGTTGAAGGTGTAACCATCCAGCAAATAAAAACACAGCAGAAACAAGACCTAAAAAAACAGAACCAACATAAAGATCTTGGTTTGTTCTCATTCCAATTGTAAACCACCACTGGTAAACACCAGAAGTTGAAATGTTTACAGGTCCTGAAGCTCCACCACGTGTAAATGCTTCAACAGCTGGTTGACCAAAATGCGGATCCCAAATCGCGTGGGCGATTGGTCGTACATGAAGTGGGTCTGCACACCATTGTTCAAAATTTCCTTGCCATGCTACGTGGAATAAGTTTCCAGAAGTCCATAAGAAGATAATAGCTAATTGCCCAAAATGAGAAGCAAAAATCTTTTGGTAAAGATTTTCCTCTGTCATTCCATCATGACTTTCGAAGTCATGAGCAGTTGCCAAAGCGAACCAAATACGACGAGTCGTTGGATCTTGAGCTAAACCTTGGCTAAATTTAGGAAACAACTTTGTTGCCATAGTTTTTTTTTCTCCTAATTTGCTCAAATTTTTGCAAAGCGAACTTTGCTTCTTTTTCTTTTTTTTTTAGTTGTGATACCTTGAAAATTTTTCCAATATTTTCAATTTCATATTTTCAAAAAGATTTTTTCGAAAAACAGAAAAGAAAGATTTAAGCACTACGTACTTAGAGAATATTTTATAAAAGAATTTTTCTTTTTTCAAGAAAAAATATTACAAAAAATTTGATGAATTCTAAAGAAAAGATTTTTTTCATCCTTTCCTTTTTTTGGAAATCCTCCTTAAAACAGCTTTTTTTTACAAAGAATTTTTTTAGACTTTTAGACTCTTCAGAAACTTTTTCCTCTATGTTTTGAAGAGCTCACACTCTCTTAAAAAAAAGTTTTTCACCATTTTCAGAGTTCAATCTGAAATTCTGGCTTTAGAAAAAACTGAAGTTTTTTTCTTTTGTCTTTAGTTTTTCAATGAAGTTTGAAAGAAAAAACAGATGTTTTGAAAAGAAGAAGAACTATGAGCTTTAGACCTTTTTTCCTTTTTTGAAAAAAATTGTCCTTTTATTTTTCGGTTTTAAATACGCTGAAAACTTTTTCCAAGTTGAAAAAAGCTACACTTCTGCTTTACACGAGGAAATTTTCTCGTTTGAAGAATTTTTCACATATTGACGCAGCAATAAGATTTTTTTTGACTGTATTTTCATTAGAACCAAGTTTTTTCTTTCTATTTACCCCCAGGGGAATTCGAATCCCCGTTTTCTCCGTGAAAGGGAGGTGTCCTAGGCCTCTAGACGATGGGGGCTTTTGGGGCTATTTCAAACTAGACTCTGCAGAGCTAGATTCTCAACCTTTTCTATGTTCACTATACCAATTCTGTTGAAAATTGTCAAATTTTTGAAGTTTTTTTGACAATTGTTTTTCTATGTTCACGCCCTGTAGGACTTGAACCCACGACATCAGGTTTTGGAAACCTGCGTTCTACCAACTGAACTAAGAGCGTTTTTTCGACTTTTCTAAAAAAATCTCTCAACTGTTTTAGAAATCTTTTTTCTTATTATTGCATCTTTTCTTGAAAATGTCAATATCTTTAGAGCTTTCAAAGAAACTTTTTTAAGCGGGTAACGCGACTCGAACGCGCGACATCCTCCTTGGCAAGGAGGTGTTCCACCAACTGAACTATACCCGCAGTTTTTTTCTATTTTAATCTACTTTCGAAAGAAAATCAAGTCTTGGGGTCTCCAGTCTCTTAGGACCGAGCAGAAAACAGACAAGAAAGACTGATTTTTTCACTTTTTTGGGAATTTTCTGTGAAAAAATCAATCTTTCTTGCTTTCTTGAAAATATTTAAACTTTAGGAAATGATGCTAACTTCATTCCAATTTGTTGAAGGGAGTTCTCAATGATGAAAATAGTTGATTTTCCAATTCCTGGGAATTTTTTTAAATCGTCAGAGCTATATTTTAGTAAATCACCTAAAAAACAAATCTTATTTTTTTCTAAAACTTTTAAAATACGAATCGGCAACTGAAATTTTTGTAAAGGAAATTCTGCAGAAGCTGTTTTTTCGACACTTCCTATATTTTCTAAAAAATCCTTTTCCACTGTTTGAATTTCAGACGGCAGAAGTTTTGAAGCATTTTTTTCTTTTTTTTCACTCAATGAATTATATGAAGAAAAATCAGTCACAAACTGTTGAACATATTTTGTTGTTGTTTTTTCAGAAGATAAAAATAAGTTTGTAAAATTATAATTTAAAAGTCTCATAGAATCTAATTTGGTAAACATGGTTTTCAAATACAGTAAGCTTTCATAGAAAGCTTGACGTGGATGAATACTTCCATTTGTCCATAATTCTAAGTACAGAATTTCGTTTGGGACATTTTTTTGAAAAGGTTCCAGTGTTTCAATCGAGTAATTCACTTTTGTGATAGGATGAAACAAAGGATCTACCCAAAGAAACTTTTTTTCTGAATTTGTCCAGTATTTTAGTTGATTTTTCTCCTGACTTTCTTGATCCGAATTCGACTCGCTGGCATGCAGAATTTTTAAAGAAGTGGCAGAATCACAGATGGTAAATTTCAAGGTTAAATTTCCATTTTCAGTTAAAGTTGAAATATATTGATCTGGGTCCACACACTTTATTGAGGGTGGAAGTTTTAAGTCTCCAGCTCGAACAATACCCGGACCACGAACATTTAAATACCCAAAGACTGGTTTTTTTAATGGAGAAAAGGTTTTTAGAACAAGAGTTTTCAAATTTAAGAGCAAATCTAAGGTTGATTCACGAACACCGGGTAAAGTCGAATATTCATGATGGACTCCTTGAATTTCTACATGTGTAATCGCAATAGCTGGGATTTCAGTTAAGAGAGTACGTCGTAAGGCATTCGCCACTGTTAAACTTTGACTATTTCGAAAAGGACCTAAAGCAAAAGAACCATAAAAACTTCGTGGGTTTTCAAGGACGCAATTTTTGCAACTTAAAAACAAATCTTGAAAATTGTTTTTCATAGTTTTCTGAAATATAAGGAAAACAACGAATAGGACAAGGAAATCCATTCTTTGAGGTCTTTTTTCAGACACCACTGAAAAAAGTTTAGATCTTTACTTTTTGGTCTTTGCCTGCTACTAGATTCGAACTAGTGACTTCCCGCGTATGAAACGGATGCTCTGGCCAACTGAGCTAAGCAGGCTTTTTTGTTTTTTTTTTGCGTTTTTTCCTTTTTCTATTTTACAAAATTTTTCTCTAGAAAAACAACTCTGATCAAAAACAGAGGAAAAACAAACAGATGATGAGTCCAGTAGGAATCGAACCTACATTAGAAACTTAGAAGGTTCCTGTCCTATCCATTAGACGATGGACTCATCGCAAAGGTCGCAAAGTTTGTTTATGTTACCATATTCTTTTTTCTTTTGAAAGATGATCTTTGTTTAAGAGAAAAGTCTGAAAACAGTCTTTCTCTTAAACAAAAGAAAAAAAGCAAATTAGAATAAACCAAAAGTTAAACTAATTTCAATAGGTAAAGTTGCACCGATACCTAACCAAACAGCTACTAAAGTTCCTACTAAGAATAAAGTAGTGGCAATTGGACGACGGTATGGGTTTTGGAATTTGTTAATGTTCTCAATAAATGGAACAGTAATTAATCCAGCTGGAACAGCTGCCATTAATAAAACTCCTAATAACTTGTTAGGAACAGTACGTAATAATTGGAATACTGGGTAGAAATACCATTCAGGTAAAATTTCTAATGGTGTTGCAAAAGGGTTTGCTGGTTCTCCAATAGCTGCTGGATCTAAAACAGATAATCCGATAACACAAGCAAATGTTCCTAAGATAACAACAGGGAAAATGTATAATAAATCATTTGGCCAAGCTGGTTCACCGTAATAGTTGTGTCCCATACCTTTTGCTAATTTTTCTTTTAATACTGGATCTGTTAAATCCGGTTTTTTTGTAACTGACATAGTGCAATTTTTGTTGTTAGCTTTCCTTTTTTTCAGAAGAAGGAAAAACTAAGAACCCATGAAAAAAGGGTTTCATTGAATATGTGTTTCATTTGTTTGCTAAATATTTTCCCCAATGAAAAGAGGAACACCCTCTTCAGAAGGGGACAGAAAGGAGAAAAACAAAAGATGAAAAAAATTCCAAGTTTTGAAATCTGGTTTTGATTGGACAAAAAACTTGAAATTTCTTGCTTGAAAAAATCTTAGAAATTCATTTCAGCTAACTGTACTTTTTCGAATTGTTTCTTCTTAAGAACTAATAAAACTTGAGCAGCTAAAACTCCCCCAAAGAAAACAAGTAAACCTTGAATACGTGCAGGGTTTTGAAGAACGATTTCTTCATCTTTTTGTCCAAATCCACCTACGTTTGGATTATTTGTTAATGGTTGATCTGCTTGCACAGATTGACCTTGAGTTACGATTACTTGAGGACCTGCTGGAATTTTTTCAACAATAGAATCACCGTTAGCAGTTTCTAAAGTAATTTCAAATCCACCTTTTTTCTCAATAGGTGAAATGCTTGTAACTTTTCCAGATACTGGTGAATTGTACACAGTATTGTTTGATCTTGAACCATCAGGATAAACTTGTCCACGACCACGGTTTCCACCTAAATAAATAGGATATTTTAAGTATGAAACATTTTTATCTTTTGTTGGATCTGGAGAAAGAACAGGAATAACCATTTCACTGTATTTTTTTCCAGGAACAGGACCAACAACTAAAATATTTTTTTTCTCTGGACTGTATGGTTGGTAGAATAATTTTCCTACTTTTTGTTTAATTTCTTCAGGAACACGATCAGCAGGAGCTAATTCGAAACCTTCAGGTAAAATTAAAACCATCCCTACGTTTAAATCTCCTTGTTTTCCGTTTCCTAAAACTTGTTTCACTTGTTGATCATAAGGAATTTTTACGACAGCTTCGAAAACAGTATCAGGTAAAACAGCTTGTGGAACTTCTAATTCCACTGACTTTTGTGCTAAGTGACAGTTCGCACAAACAATACGACCGTTTGCTTCACGAGGGTTTTCGTAGTTTTGTTGAGCAAAAATTGGATATGCTTCAGCAACATTGGCAAAAGAAGCGAAAGCCATGAAAACAGAGAAACCTGCAAAGAAAGAAAAAAGAGTTTTTTTCTGTCCAAAAATTTTCATAAAATTTAGAAAAGAAAGATATCTATATCTTAAATATGTCTCCATTTTTTTTCCAAAGTGAAAATGAGATTTTTTCAACAGTTTTTTTCAGTCAAAAAAACCACATTTTCACAAACAAGTGGAATTCCCAAAAAGTTTCCAAAAAGAAATGAATTTTTTTCTCTACCTCTAGAAAAAGAAAGAGCAATTCTGCTTGTGTTTTCGATAATTTTCTTCTCACTAAACAAAAGAACAAAAGAAACAAATTTCTTCTTTTTGTTCTTTTGTTCTTTTGTTATCCTTGACGTTGTTTATGTTTTACATTCGTGCAAATAACCATAACAGTTCCTTTACGACGAATTAAACGACATTTTGCACAAATTTTTTTTACAGATGAACGAACTTTCATATTAAAAAAATCAGGTGTTATGTGCACAAAATAGACACAATCTTTTTTTTTCAAAAAAGAGAAATACATACGACGCGAAAAACAGAAAGAATGCAAAGAAACAGACACATTGACAATTAAACAAAATCAAAGATTTCTTTTTCTGATTTCTCTGGGAGATTTTTTGAAACAGATGAGTGTAAATAAAAATTCGACAGCAATTGAAAAAGTTCGCGATCTCCTAATTCACGGGGAAGAACGCCTTCCGGTTGAGTTAACAGCTGATCAGCAATATTTAAATAATAATCACAAACATACTGAAGTTCTGGTTCTGTTTCTGCCATTTCAAATAAAGTTTTTCCTTTCACTCGTGAAACACGAATATCTTCAATCAAAGGTAAGACTTCCAAGATTGGCATAGGACAAGCTTCAACATATTTTTCAATCAAATCTCTTTTTTTTGTTCTATTCCCAATTAGTCCAGCTAAGCGTAATGGGTGTGTACGTGCTTTTTCACGAACAGACGCCGTAATTCTATTTGCAGCAAACAATGCGTCAAAGCCGTTATCCGTCACAATAATACAATAATCTGCATAATTTAAAGGAGCAGCAAAACCACCACATACCACATCCCCTAGAACATCGAATAAAAGAACATCATATTCATAGAAAGCATGAAATTCTTTTAAAAGCTTCACTGTTTCTCCTACAACATATCCACCACACCCAGCTCCTGCAGGAGGACCCCCGGCTTCCACACAATCTACTCCAGAATACCCTTGATAAATAACATCTTCAGGCCAAACATCTTCATAATGATAATCTTTTGCCTGTAAAGTATCAATAATGGTAGGAATCAAAAAACCAGTTAAAGTAAAAGTACTGTCACTCTTCGGATCACATCCAATTTGTAAGACTTTTTTTCCACGTTTTGCAAGGGCAATTGAAATATTACAACTTGTGGTTGATTTTCCAATTCCACCCTTTCCATAAACTGCTAATTTCATTTTCAAAAGAAAAAATTGTTTTTAAAAAAGGAACTACTCCCGTAAGTTTTTCAAAAGATTCAACAGAAAAGGCTAAAGACCGGCACTTCTTCCAGTCATTTTTAACCAGTTTTGAGCTTCAATATAATTTGTTGGTGCTAGACGGATTGCTTCTTTCCAATAATCAGCTGCTTTTTCAAATAAAATTTGTGAAATTTCTGATTGGCCATTTTCAATTGCTTGTTCACCTCGATAATGGTAAATGACCGCAATATTATTTAATGCACTTGGTAATGAAGGATTTCTTTCTAAAGCTTGATAGTAATACTCCAAAGCACGACCGTGTTCACCATTACTTGTATGGATTAAGCCAATGTTATAAAGAATATAGCTTCGATCATAAGCATCCACTTCTAAACGCATAGCTTCATAATAATTTTGAAGAGCTTCTGCATATTCACCCTCCGCTTGAGCCGACATTCCATCTCTATAATAAGTAAAAGCCTGCTTTTCACGTTGCGAAGTTGGTAAGACTTTTAATAAAATATCAGCCATAACTGTAAAAGTTTTATCGATAAAATTATCATTTCGTTGAGAACGAGGCATTCTTTTTTTCTTTGTATTTTTCTTGAAAAAAGAAAACTTTTTCTTAAACTAGGGTTGGAGAGTACATGGTACTAGTCTCTTTTTGGAAAAATCTGTGAGAAAAAATCTCAAAGAAAACTCAAACACTCCTTTGCAAAAGCGTTTCCCTGAAAAAGTCCTTTTTCTCTTTTTTTTCTTTTTTTTTGTGAACAGAGTCTAAGAAAAGAAATTTTGGATTTTCCAGAACTCTTCTTTCTTCTGTTTTTTTTATAATCCCTCCAGAGAAATTTGCAAAAAGTTTGCTAACTCTGATGCTTGTTTTTCAATTTCTTGAAGAGTTAAGGGTTGACCAATACCTGTAATAGGAATTTCACGGTTTCCTTTCAGCTTTAAATAAATAGTTCTTTGAGAATCTAATCCTTGCTGAATTTCAACACGAATTGAATCAACATCTTTTAATGTATAGTATAAATCAATTTTTCGATTTTTTCCGGGATAGCCCCATCGAAAAATACGAATAAAGTTTTCCTTTTTATTAAATTCGTTGAATCCTCCACCTACATTCCAAAAAATTAAACACCACCAATACAAACTTAAGAAAAAACCTAAACTTCCATAAAAGCACATAAGTAAACCTTGCGGAAAAAAATGAAGACCCTGATCTGCGCTTCCATTTTGAAGAACAGAAGTTTGTTCTAAAAGATTTTCAGGAACTGTCTGAAAATAACTTGAAATTCCAGTGAAAAAAAATCCAAGCGAACCAATGAAAATCACAGTGGCCCACCAGTAATTACTGAATCTTCTTTCACCTACAATAAAATAACGACGGATAGAATTCTCTGTTTGCATAAAAAAATTTGTTCAAAACTTTCTTGCAAAAGCTTTTTTTCGTTGAGTTGACTTTTTTCTTCAAATCATCTGAGATTCCTTCTGGAAAAGGAATTTTTTGTATTTTCAATTTAAACAGAAAACAATTTCAGTGAAAATTTGAGTTGTGAAAAATTCACAACCCAAAAAACACAGAATTTAACGTTTGTGGTACTGAGAAGCTTTTCGGGCTTTCTTTAAACCATATTTTCTACGCTCTTTCACACGAGCATCAATTGTTAAAAACCCATTTTCTTTCAATGAATTTCTTAAAAGACTTGTACTTTCAGGCGAAATATCTTTGAATTCACATAAAGCACGAGCCACTCCTAATTTAATAGCTTCCGCTTGTCCAATAAGACCACCTCCTTCCACTTTCACAAGAGTATCAAATTCAGGTTTTTCACCGAAAATCTCTAAATTTTCAAAAACTTGAAAAGGTGCCTTTAATGATAATAAAGAACAAGAATTATTATTTAAATAAATATTTGCGGGTTTTTGGTTAATCACAAATTCACCAGTTCCACGAACCAGTTGAACTTGTGCTACGGCTTCTTTTCGACGACCCACTGCCATAGCTAAAATTTCTTTTTTATCAGTTTTCATTTGAAAAAGAGAGAAAAAAAGTTTCTTTATTTCTCCAGAGGTGAATTTTTGAAAAAACTCAGCCTTCATTTGGAAAAAAGAAAAAAATTCAAAAAGAAAAAAGATTTTTTCTTGGACATTCCACCAAAGAATGTTCAAGAAAAAGGATCTTTTTGAAAAAAACAGAAAAAATACTTTCATAAAAAAATCTTCGAAAAAAATTGGAAGATTTTGCGAATTCCATTATTGTGATAATTTTTTCACCTGCTCTAATGCATTAAAACGGTCTGTAATTAATGGAGTTTCTTGACGGTCTTCTGTGAAATACTCGTTTGGACGTGGACTTCCAAAAACGTCATAAGCTAAACCTGTACTTACAAATAACCAACCTGCAATAAATAAAGATGGAATTGTAATACTGTGAATTACCCAGTAACGAATACTTGTTAAAATATCTGAGAATGGACGTTCTACTGGTTTTCCTGCCATAGTAAAAAAAAAACTACATTAGTAGTCAAAATTTTAACAATTTATGTGCTTTTTCTATTATAATCAATACCCAGAAAAAAATCAAATTTTTTCTTTGGTTCTTTTTGGGAAAAAACGCTTCTTTGCAGACAAATCATCTCCCTTTGATTCGTTCTTGCTGATTTGTGAATGAAGGGGTAAACATAGTCTTTTGTTTCCTTTTTTTAAACAAAAAAACCAAACATTTGAATCCACGCAAAAAAAATATTTTTTTCGAATCCAAGTTTTACTTTTCTTTGGATGTGTTCTTCTAGCCCATTTCCATAAATATTGAAAAAGAACAAAATCACAATAAAGAAGAATTCGTTTTGAAAGAATGTCTGACCAAGTATTTCCCCAACTGAAAATTTCTTTTTTTAATTTTTTCATCAAAGAAAGCTGGTCTTTTCCTAGAGAAGATTGAAGAATTTTTTGACAATTTGTTAAATGAGTTTTCACTTTTTCTAAAGGAAGATTTTTTTCCCAGGAGAAAAATTTTTTCGTTTTTTTGTGAAAAACCAGCGAAAAACTAGAACAAACTTGGTCAAATTCATAATTTTTAAAAACATTGAAGGAAAGATCAGAAAGAAGATTTTTTTCAGAAAAGAAGCAAAATGAAGTGGTGAAAAGATAAAAACATGAACAAATAGGCGAAAGACCAAAATTCTTTGCTTTTTGTCCTTTTCGTGGTTTCTCGACTTTTTCAAAGGAAGTCCCTAAGAAAAGGAATTTTTCAGAAATTCGCCAAAAACTTTTTTGGAATTTTAAACAATGTGAAAAATTTGAAAAAAGAAAAAATTCTTCTTTTAGACAACCCCTTAGAGTAGGAAAAAAAGAAAGAGTGAAAGGACCACAAAATTCTAAAGATCTTGGGCTAAAAGAAAAAAAACTTTGGAGACTTCTCTTTTCAACAGAAAAGTTTGTAGAATTTGTTTTTCTAGACCTTTTGAAAAGAGGGAAGAATTTTTGGAAATCTTCTTTTGTGGAAGCAAAAAAACCAAAATTTTGCTTGGACCAAACAGAACAATCAGAAGAAAGAAAGAGCGACTCACGAATAAAATTTGTTGAGTGGCAAGAGAATTTAAGAAACAGCTTTTTTTTTGTAGAAAATTCAAACAAAATTTTTTCCAAACCAGAAAACCATGAAAATTTTTCACAGACAGAAAAGAAAGAAATCAAAGCATTTTTTTGAAAAATTTCCACTTCTTTTTGTGCTTTCTGTGAAAAAAAAGAAATTGGAGGCAGAAAAAAATCTCTTAACCACAAGGAATCTGAACACAACGAATCAAAGGAAAAACAAAAAAAAGAAGAAATCTCTGACAATTTTTTTTTCAAGGAAAAACTTGCAATATAAAAAGGGATCTTGAAAAAACACTGAGCAATTTTTTGATTTCTAGAATTGAGCGTTTCAGAATTTTTCTTGTGTTGATGAAAATTTTCAATGAAAAAAACAGAAAAAAAGGAAAGAAAACTCCTCCAGAGTAGGAATTGCCCTGCTTGTATCTCAAGAAATGAAAAATTTTTCTGTTTGAATGACATATTTTCAAAGAAAAGGAAAAAAAATGTTAATGGAAAAAATAGCACATTTTTTTTCTTAAAAAAAGAAAAAGAATAAAAAAATATTTTTTGAAAAAAAAGATGACTTCGAAGAAAAAAAAAGCAAAAATTTTCCAGAATTTTTCTTTTTTTCCAATTTTGGTCAATTCCAGAAGTATGAATCATAGACCTCACCGGGAAAAAAAATGATTCAAACAAAACAGCTGAATCAAAAAAACTGAAGCCTCTTTCTTTTCTGTCAAAGGTAGAAACATGACTTTTTTCGTTGAAAAGACTTTCAAAAATCATGAAATTCTTTTGAGAATCAGATGAATTTGATTGCTTTGGAGGAATTTCAAAAGAGGATTTTTGATGATTCGAACAATTGAAAAATTCACCCTTTTTTGTAAGAAAAGACTCTGTTCTTGTGAACATAAAACGAAAAGCTTTGGTTGCAAAAAAAAATTCAAAGAGAAAACGGGTAAAACTAGAGGTATTTCTTTTCAATGAAGAAAAAGAAAGAAAAAATTTTAGAAACTTTCATTGAAAAAAGTTCTAAAAAGGAAAAGAAAAGCAGAACTTGTAAAAAATATCGTCTCCTTTTTTCAAGACGCACGCCCATTTTTCAAAACTTGTTTCAACAGGATTACGATCTACTGCAATTTTGACTTTTTTAGCCTCGCGTTCTGGTGAACTAATTGTCATAAAAAAGAGTATTTGTTTTATTTTTTTCCAATTGAACTTCTTTTTGCTTCGAAATTTTTGTGGAAAGCAACGCTTTTCGTTTTTTTCTTTGAAACAAAAAAAATGTCAAATTGTACAAAAGAATTTTTTTCGGAATTTTTCTTCAATTTTAAAAAAAATTTTGATTTTTTGCAAGATTGGTTTTTGAGAAATTTCTGAAAAACAACCAAAAAAATGGAATTTCCAGAAACTTCTCAAAAGTCGCAAATTTACCAAATAGAACAAAGAATTTCCCCTCCAACAGCTAGAGATCGAGCCTCACGGTCAGTTAAAATACCAACTGAAGTTGAAAGAATATAAATACCAGCACCTCCTAAAACGCGTGGAATATCTTGACTACTTGTATAGATACGTAAACCAGGTTTACTAATTCTTTTTAAATTTGTAATACAAGATTCTTTTGTTTTGCCAACCAATGTTGCTTTTGAACGGTATTTTAATTTTAAAAGTAACATTTTTGATTGATCATCTAAGAAAAAGCTTTGAATAAAGCCTTCTTTTTCTAAAATTTGAGCAATTTTTTGATTCATCTTTGTGAATGGAATCAACACAGTGGCTTTTTTTACTAAAGCAGCATTTCGAAGACGTGTTAACATATCACTAATAGTATCATTTACCATAGAAAAGAAAGAAAAAAGAAAAGTATAGATCTGTATGAAGAATTTGAAAAATTCTAAAAATTTAAGAACGTCCCTGGTCCCTTTGCTCCCTTTTGGCCCTCTGGCCTTCTGGAAGGAGTGAAGATTTTCAAGTTTTGTTTGTTCCCATGTTCCCGTGATTCTATTTTCACGAACAGGACTTTTGGAAAAATTGAAAAGAACGTTAGAAAAGTTTTGTTCAAGAAAGAAATGTTTAAGACTGGAAAGGTAAACCAAATTCTTTTAAAAGAGCTAAGCCCTCTTCTTGATTTTTAGAAGTGGTAACGATAGAAATGTCCATCCCTCGAATTTGATCAATTTTATCATATTCAATTTCTGGGAACATTAACTGTTCTTCTAAGCCTAAACTATAGTTTCCATTTTTATCAAAACTTTTTGGGTTAATACCTTGGAAATCTCGAACACGCGGCAGAGCTAAATGAATTAAACGATCTAAAAAGCCGTACATTCTTTCTCCACGAAGGGTAACAGAAACACCAACTGGCATTTTTTCACGAATTTTGAAACCTGCAATAGATTTTTTAGAACGTGTAATTACACCTTTTTGTCCAGCAAGAATGCTTAATTCTTTTAAAAAAGTTTCTAAAATTTTCGCATTTTGCGATGCGTCACCAATACCTCGGTTAATAACAATTTTTTTTAAAGCGGGAACTTCATGGATATTTTTGTACTGAAATTCTTGAAAAAATTTCGGACGAATTTTTTCAGTATAAAGGGTTTTTAATCTTTGTTGTGTCATAAATGAAAAAAAGAAAATATTTCCAGAAATAAGACTTTTCACGCAAGGTGAACATTTTGTCTAGAATTCACGAAATCAAGAAAGCAAGAAAAAATGAAAATTCTAGAAACTTCAAAATTTTTGAAGGAAGAAAAGAAGAAAAGGTTACACGACTTCAGGAGCTAGAGAAACAATTTTTGTAAAATTTTTCTCACGAAGTTCTCTTGCAATAGGTCCAAAAACACGTGTTCCACGTGGATTTCCTTCTTTATTAATAACAACAGCAGCATTGTCATCAAAACAAAGGAACATTCCGTTCTCACGGCGAACGCCTTTGCTTGTTCTAACGATAACTGCACGAACAACATCAGATTTTTTTACAGGCATATTTGGTAATGCATCTTTCACAACTGCAATAATAACATCACCAATAGTTGCAATTTGTCGTCCTCCACCAAGCACTCGAATACACATTAATTTTCGAGCCCCACTGTTATCGGCAACGTTTAAATAAGATTGTGTTTGAATCATAAAAAGAAAAAAAAATTTTTATTTTCATCGAAAAAATTCAAGGAAAAAAGAAGAAAAATTAATTTTCAACTTCAGTTTTCACAAATTTTGTTTTAATTGGCATTTTATAAGCTGCCGTTTTTAAAGCTTGTTTTGCGACCATTTCAGAAACACCTTGAATTTCATAAAGAATTTTTCCAGGATGAACCACAGCAACCCAATATTCAGGAAATCCTTTCCCAGAACCCATACGTGTTCCAGCAGGTCTCATAGTTACTGGTTTGTCCGGAAAAATTCGAATCCATAATTTTCCTGTTCGACGAACATAACGAGTTAATACACGTCGACCAGCTTCAATTTGACGAGAAGTGATCCAAGAAGGTTCAAGTGCTTGAAGTCCAAATTCTCCAAAGGCAATTTTATTTCCTCGACATGCCTTTCCTTTTAGATTTCCTCTATGCGGACGGCGGAATTTTGTTCTTTTAGGGCTTAACATAAAAAAAGTTTCGAATTTTTCACAAAAAATCTCTTTTTTCTTTTTCCAAAGAAAAATTTTGTTCTTTTTTGATTGGAGAGAGTTTTCGAAGGAAAACCTTCGTTCTTCAAACAACTTCATTGTATACAAAAGGCGGCACCCAGATTCGAACTGAGGCATAAAGGATTTGCAATCCTCCGCTTTACCACTTAGCTATGCCGCCATTTTTTTTTGAAAGAAAAATTTTTCTTATTCTACCAAAAAATTTCGAAACACTCTACTTTTTTGAAAAAATGAGGTTTTTCTTTTGAAGAAAAGAAAAACAAAAGAAAAACCTCACAAAAATAGAAAAGATCTAGAAATTCACGAAAAGAATTTCTTGACTGAGTTTATGGATGAAGTGTTGAAAAAGAATTTTCTAATCGTTTTTTTAGAACTTTCTTATTATGCTTTTCACGTAAATATTTTTTAGGTTGAATTTGCCATTCTTGAACAGTTTGGCGTTTTTTCTTACGAACTTTTCGGGTTTCAGACGATTGAATTGCAGGTGATGAGCTAAAATTCGGAGCTTTCACTGTTTCTAAACGTAAATAATCTCCAGGCCATACAAAACCACCAGAGCGTGGGCGATAACGCCAAATAGGTCGATACACCTGTCTTTGAACCCTTCTTCGTAATTGACGAAGACGTAAGTTTTCATTTGGTTGTTTTGAATCTGAGATTTTTTTGCGTTGTTTTGCTGGAATTGTTCGTTTTTCTTGAACTGAAGACAGTTCAAAAATTTTCGAAGTAGGGCGAGAAAGTTCATTTTCATCTAGAAAATTTCGGAATTTTCGACGTCTTAAGAAAAATTGTTGAGTATTTCCACTGAAACGTTTTCTATGATATTTTCGACGTGGTTTTGCTCTTTTTCTTAAGGTGAAGTCTGTTATTTTTGAAATTCCAAAGTTTTCTGCTGATTGTTCATTTTTTGAAAAAGAAGTTCGGAAGCGACGACGAATATAACGATCACGTGGAAGACGAGAACGTTTGTAAAATACATAAATATAATGAACTGGTAAAACTTGTTGCGATAAAGATCCAGAAGGGAACCAAACTGGTGGTCGAGGGTGTTTTTTCAGACGTTTTTGTTTTTTCAAAATTCGACGATATTCAAAATTTTTCCCAATTTCTAAAGTGGAAGCATTCTTTCTAGATGAGAAGATTTTCCCTTGGAATTTGTTTTCTAAAAATTTCAGTTGAAGATTTTTAGAAAAAGCTGTGGAATTTTCTTGAGAGCTTACAAAATTTTTCACCAGTAATGGCTTTGTTGTTTGTTTTGAATGCTTAAATGAGAAATTTCTCCATCCTAAAGGTGAAAACCCATCCATTCCTAATGCAAAGAATTGATCAGGATCATAGGTTGTAAAAGGAATTTGCCAATAAAGAGTGGTTGCAGCGTTCATACCTTGAAGCGGAGCTTTTGTAAATTCTGAAACTTCAGAAGAAACTGGTTTTCCTGGGAAAAAGCTTTCTGTGTGAATATTTTCAAACGTTTTTTCACGAGCTAACAGACGATTGGTAACCACAAATTTTCGTAAATTTTCATCCCAACCTGCATAAAAGGGAACTGGATTTGTAGACACTCGGCTTTTTTCTTGAATAGAGAGTCTAGTCGGCATTTTTGATGGAAGAAAAATATTTTCAGAAATGGTTGAAAATGGTTCATTTTGTTTCAGAAACAGTTCTGAATCTTGGAAATTTTCTTTCGGACTTGTGAATGGTTGAACAGAAGAAACAGATTTTTGTGGTTGATTCTGCTGTTGGAAATTTAAGAGCTTTTGTTGAACTAATTTGTCACGCAAACGAAGAGCTTCTGGAATAGCTAATGGTTTATAATCATGCTGTCCAATTTGAAGCATATCCAATGGACTGTTTCCTCGAGAAAAAGAATCACGTTCTAAAATTTCTTTTTCAGAAAGCTCTCCTAATTGTTCACGGATTTGTGCATTCTTTTCCATTTGCCATGTTTTTTCAGTTGCTTTTTGAAATTTTGGAAAGAAGTTTTGCCACCACCAATTTTGAATTTCAGTTTTTGCTAAAATTCGATGAATCTTTTTATTTAAAACACGAATTTTTGAAACAGTGGAACGTCGTCTTTTTCTTAATTTTCTACGTTTTTGTGCAAAATTTTGCTTTTTCTTTTTCCAAGCACGGTGTTTCATTTGACGAGTTCGTCTTTGTTTTTGTTCGCGAGGAACAAATTTTTGATCTTGCTGACTTAAAGAGGATGATTTTTTTTGTGTTAAAGACTCAAATAACTCTGCCTTTTTCAGTTCTAAAAGCTTTTGTTTTTCTTGAGAATTTAGATTGTCTTGATTTCCAGCATATTTCTTTAAATTTCTAAATTGTCTTTTCACTTTTTCACGTAATGTTCTTTTTTTAATCGGACCTCGCCCTTTAAACGAACTATATCGACGCATACGTGTACGTTTTCGAGTAAATTGTTTGTCAAACAGAGTTTTTGGTGAAGACAGCAGTTTTTTGAAAAAAGATTCTTCTGTGATTCTGTTTTCAGACGTTGAAAAACCTTTTGAAGAATTCAAAGCTTCAGAATATGTTTTCCAAGATTCACGGCGGGTGCGGATTTGGTTTTTCAGAATTTGCGCCGATGGTTCATCACGTTTTTGACGATTTTGTGATTCAGATGTTTGCTGAAAAACTGGGAACTCTTCCAGAGCAGAACTTGAAAAAGCGATTTTTTCAACAGAACTTTTTTGGTTTCTAAGTCTTTTTAAAGTTTTACGCAATTTTTTTCTTTTTGATAATGCCATTTCACGTTTCTTCCAAAAATCTAAATTTTTCTGAACCTTCCCTCCTAAAAAGGATTTTGAGAACAATTTCTTCGAAGAAGTTTCTTCAAAATCTGAAGAGATTTGTCGATTTTTGAAAATTTTTGAAAAGATTCGATCAAATGGAGAGAAAATTTTCCAAAGAACAGAAACTTTGGAATTTGAAAATTTCTGTTTCAAGAAAGCTTCCGTTTCAATCATTTGAACAGCTTCTTTTTTAAAAGCATTCTTTAAACTTGTTGTAAAAAGAACATGCTGAACTTTTTGACTATTGACTGGACTTGCAAGAAGTGCTTTTTCAGAACCATTTTGAAAAGATTTTGAACTTAGGTTTAAAAGAAGCGTTGGTCTGTTTTTTCGAATATTTGTTTTAAAAAGAAAACTTTTTCTTTGAAAAAAAGTGTCAACTGAATTTTCAGGCAGAGTTGAGTTTTTCTTCCAAAGAAGACTCTCTTTCAAAGCTTTTTGAACAGAAGAAGTGTAAGGTGACATGTTTTCAAACATATCTTTTTGGCCAGAAGCCTCAAAAGAGTTTGTTTTAAATATCAACGAATTTTTCATACGTTCTAATCTTGTTTTTAAATATTTTTCATGTTTTTGTTTTTTCAATTGGTACTTATCCTTTTTTAAGGAAACATAATTTTTTAGAGATTCTTGGTCGTAAAGTTTTGTTTGACATTTTTTTAACAGTTGAAACCAAAGTTCCTGTTTATTTTTTTCAAACTCTCCCAAAGAAGGTTGAAACTTTTCATTGAAAAGCAAAGAATTTTTTTCTTGCTCTAAAAATTCAGTTTCATTTGTCACATTTTTGATTCCTCGAATTTTTTGTCCACGAGAAAGGAAACGCGTCAAATCCCAAAAATTCTTCTCAGCTACTAACTTTTGAATATATTTTTCTCGAACTGGTGTAGCTTCTAAAAGATAGTGGCGTAAAATTTTCGCCGACTGATTTGGAAGGTTATCTGAAAGACTAGAATACCCAGAATCCATTCCATTGGATTTGACAAAAGGAAAAGAATCATCAGCAAAAAGTTCTTCATGAAGAAACGACTCTTGAAAAACTCCTTTTTGTTGAGTGTTTTCATATTCATGAAACAGTGGCTGATCGAACTTTAAAACATTCGTTTCTTCTAAACTCGGTGTGATATTAAACAGATGACGAATTTTTTTAAAAGTTCCTGCAAATTGTTGATTATACGCACGACTTGAGAAACTTTTGGTTCCACCAATTTGATTTTTCATTGTACTATAATGCTGCATTGAGGTATACCAGCGAAGAGTTTCATAATATTCAGACAAGAGCTGACGTTTTAAATGTAAAAATTTTTCATCAGTTTTTGTTAAGAAATATGAATTGGGTTGTCGGCGAATAAAAGAATCTACATCCACTTTTAATAAAAATCGGTTTAAAGGTGAATAATACCAATGTTGTAAAACATCTTTGTAAATTTGAGTACGATAACGACTTGCCCTCTTTTCAACAAGAGAGAAAAAATGAGTAGGTTTTGTTCCAGCAGATTGCTCAACAATCAGATTTTTCTCAGAAGCTTCCTTCTGTGACTCTAAAAAGCTTGAATTTGCCAAAATTTGTGAATTTTTTGAGACATTGAAGCGACGTGGAATACGTGAACTTTTTCGTCTTTGTCGACGCATAGTTGCAACACGTAATGTTCTTTCCCATCGAAGAGTTGGTTTATAATGATAAAAAAATCGTTTCATCATAACACGGAAATATGGGGCATTATTTTCTACTTGAAAATTTCTAAAAAGTTTCACACCATAAAATTGAAATTTTCTTTTCAAAGCTTGTTCTTTTTGAACATAAAATTTTAATGGGTGAAGAAAAGTCATTGGTCTAAATTGACTTTCAGAATTGAAATTTTCAACATTTCCAGAATTTTTTTCTTTGAAAAATACATCCCCAGTTTTTTCAGAATTCGACTTCTTCTCTGCTGTTAATGGGAAAGTTCCTGTATTTGAAATCACTTTCTGATTTGGAAAATTCTTTTCAGAAAGAGGAGTTTGGAGAGAAGTTGTTAAAAAACTTTTATATCTTTCAACAAATCGGTCTTTTTTCGACAAGTGTGTTCCTAAATTTGAGAAATCTTGCATATTTTTTTTGTTTTGAGTTTTCGAATCAAGATTTAGATTTGCTGAAATTTTTTCTTTTTTGAAAAAAAGAGTTTGAAAAAAGCCATTGAAAAGTGATTTCTTTTCAGCTTTTCCTGCAAAAACAGAAGCTACCTCAGAAGAATGTGAAGACAGACTTTCGAACGGCGCAAACGATTTCCATGTTTTTGAAGGAAGAACTTTTGTCGAGTTCTTTGTGATTGCGACTGAATTTTCTAAAGTTTTGGTGTTTTTAAGTTCACTCTGAATTTTTGCAATATTTACACGAGTTTCGAATTTTCGTAAGAATTTTCTTAAACTTGATTTTTCTTTCCCGAGTCTTTCCTGTGTGTTCCCTCGGGAATTCCAGTAAATAGAAGGTCGAACCGTTTCTCCAGAATTTTTCTTTTGGAGATTCTTTTGATCTTGCTTTTGACTAAAGAATGCAAATTGTGAATTTGTTCGTTGATTTTTTACTAAATTTTTCTTTTGTGAATATTCGTGAAATTCAGGGTGATATGCTTGCTCAAAAAGAATTCTAAAAAATTCAACACGTGGTCCCATATAAGATTCTAATCTTGGTCGTGATAACTGTTTCTTGAATGATCGCATCCAAGGACCTGGGAAAAATCTAAAACGAACTCTATGATTTCGAATTTTTCGGCGTAACCAAAAACGATCAAAACCATAATTTAAGTCTTCTAAAGTAAACAAATCATACACACCTTGGTCGTATAAGGCAGCATCAAATGTTCGATAACGTCTTACTCGACGTTTCCAACGTTCACGTCGACCATGGCGACCACGATTTCTTCGTGTATTTCGATCTGAAGCCTTGGTGTTTAAAAAAGAAGTTTCTAAGAGTTCTTTTTGATCTAAAAGTCTATCCTCATGAACAAATCCTAAGGGATTTGTCAAAGTATAATCAAGACCAAAGTAAGAAATATTTGCAATCGCACAAATCATTGTTAAATAAAGAAAAATGAAATTGACAATTTTTGAATAAGCTGTTGTTGTTGTTTTAAAAGAAGAAACAAACCACATATACATTTGAAATGCTGGATTTTCCCAAAACCAACAAGTAAATTGGAGAAAACTTAAACTTCCTACAAGAAGTCCTGCTAAGTATGAAAAATGAACGAAACTAAATTCAAAAACATTTTCCGTAGGAAAACTTTCTAGCAAAGTTGCGTCTGACCCCAGGGAGAAATTTGAAAGAAATGGAAAAAGAGTTGTTTGTTCTGTAAAAGACAAAAGAAAAGTTAACAGAAAAATTTTTGTTTTTGATAAATCTTCTAAAACAACTCTTCTTTCTGTGTAACTATCCCACATATATTTGACAATTAACAGAAAACCTAAAAAAAATCGAAACAAGTCTAATGATAACCAAGGAATAACTAGGAATCGAAAACCAAAAAGGATACTTCCAATCCATACCATATTCCCTGTAATGGTTCCTAATCCTGAAATAAAACCGGCTTCTAATCCTTGCATCACAAAACGACGAATTGTAATAATGTGTGCTACTGAACTAGGAAAACATAAAAAAAGACTGTTGAAAAATCCAATCATAAATTTTTCACTACAGTAAATAAGAAAATTATTATTCCCATAAGAAATAGGTTTTTCTAGCAGAATTTGTGTATTTTGAAAATACCCATCAAAAACTGAAATTTCAGAAATCATTGCTGAAGCAATATCTGGAATTTTTGTCGGAATTGACCAAAGATTTTGAAGCCATTGAAAAGTTAGAAGATCTGTAAGAGCTTGCTTTCCAGTTAAAATACTAAACGTAAAAAGCGATCCAAAATCATAATACGTAGTTTGTGCAAAACTTGGATCAGTTTCAAGAAGTTTATGAACTACTTCGATATAATCTTTGACTGAAGTCACTAAAGATAATGTTGGAAACATACAATCGTAGAAAAATTCTTTCTGGCCAGCGGTTTCCAGAAACATAATATTCCACTCGTGAATATTTTGAGTGAAAAAAGGTTTTTTTATGAAGAAAATGCAATCTTTCAAGAAAATGTCAAAAACAGAAAAATGAAGAAAGATATGAAAAAAAAGACGGATTCAAAACAGAAAAAATTCTTTATGCAAATATTCTTTTTGAAAAATATTCTTTCATGGTTCAAAAGAATATTCCAAAAATCGGAGAGAGAGGGATTCGAACCCTCG